>Ga0153940_1000056_pt1 | contig 71861 bp, 68 predicted proteins | sample TSNJ024MetaG_FD_104736 | JGI IMG/M metagenome (GOLD analysis project Ga0153940, IMG submission 104736) | Attine ant fungus gardens microbial communities from New Jersey, USA - TSNJ024 MetaG | ecosystem: Host-associated > Fungi > Mycelium > Unclassified | place: USA: New Jersey, Brendan T. Byrne... | reverse complement strand
CTGTGTGGCGAGCGGTGCGATAAATCCGCCGAAAGAACTGGTTGAAGGTATCAAAAAGTTGAAGAACGGTAGTATCGATAAGGCAGCAGACATCATTATTAAATATGAACAGAAAGTTGTTGCGCCGCCGATTTATGAGAAGCATGAGCGAGCGTTCCGGTTCATGCAGGATGCCGCTGTTGCGGGGCGTTATTATCTGGGTCGTGATTTTGAGAGCATCCCGCTTTCCACACACTGTGGCGGGGGTGAGAAAATACCCTTCGGCGGTGATATTACCAGCGCGGATGACCGCATTGACTATTTCCATAGATTGAACGAGATGTGGAATGGCATTCTGGACTGGGACTACAAAAAATGAGCAGTGACATGAGCGGAAAGATCATCACCCTGAGGGGACATCTGTTGCAGACCGTAAAGGACTTCATGGAAAAAAACCGCCTGAACCCTGACCGATGGGTCAGATATAATGGCAAGGAAAGGCTGGACTATCACCGGTCGTTATGGTTTACCGCTGATGTGAACCGTGCGGAAGACCCTGACGGCTACGAGGTGGAACTGACAGATCACAACCGCATCACCATCCCCGCCGGGCGTATGGTTTCTTTTGGTTCTCAGGCCGGGCTGATAACGGATGTAAGCGTGACGCTTCCGCTTGCGCCTGCCCCTTTTGCCCTGGCGATGCGCATTGCCGGCGGGATCGGCGATCAGTTCGAGAAGGCAGGCTATCACAGAAAGCTGCGCAAGGATGACCTGACAGAACAGGACATCAGGGAAGACCTTTCACAGTTTCTGTATTATGGCAAGTGGCTGCTGCCGGACACAGGGCTTGCAAAATATTCCCTGGACATTGAGGCCTACAGCTCGTTGAGCGGTGTTGCCTCTCCCAGTCCTGTGCCGCTGACCGGTCCGCATTCAGCCGATGGGCCGGAGACTTATCTTCTGCGGTTCTATGCCAGGGTGGATGGTGAGATCAGCAATGAACTGACCCGGCTTTCGTATGCGCGCCATGTTGCGGTGACCGGCGACTGGAACGAAAGCATCCCTGTCAGATTATGGTTTGACGATCCCGGATGGCGGCCTGAGGGCTGGAAGGGAAAATATATAAAATAGGGGACAGACAAACCCTGCCTGAGATCATCATTGTGGCTTTATTTTCTCAACTCTGACCGGCATTGCCTTTGATTATCTGCGTGTGTACGCGATGCTTTCCGGTTTGATCCGGTGGCAGTCCTTTCGTATGATTGGAGAAACCGGTAAAGGCAAGGAGCGGTTTTATATCTGGCGTTCTTTGATTTGTAAGGACATATCGAAAATAAAATAAAGCTTTTTATGCTTTGTTGAAACGCGTCACATCTTGCTGCCGGAAATCAGTAAAAGCGGAAAGAGTTAATCTTGAATCAGGTTAACGGGGAACGAGCCTCCAGGCCTTGTTCATCGGGTACGGTGCAAACTTGCTATGATCAATAATGCCGATGAACTGAATGATCTGAAAGTCTGTCCGGAAATTGATGCGGGGGTCTTGCAAGGCGATCAAACAGGCCAATATTCAATCAGGATAAACACTCGATAGCGCATTTGCTTTGAGTGGCATGACGGCCATGCCGAAAATGCTGAATTTATCAATTGTTACCGGTGTCAGAAAGTAAAAGAAAAGGATCTGCCATGGCGCGCCGTACATTGCCTGTAATTCACCCTGGTGAAATCCTTCGTGAAGTATATCTCTCCCCCCTTGGTATTTCAGCTTATGTTTTGGCAAAGAAACTGCGGGTTCCGCGAACCAGGATTGAACGGCTTGTTGCCGAAAAAACATCTGTTACAACAGATACTGCATTACGTCTGGCGAAATTTTTTAACACAACACCGCAATACTGGCTGAATCTACAGAATTCATTTGACCTTAAGATCAAGGCAACCGATATGCAAAGTGAACTTGATACCATACATCAATTTGAAATGATTATTTAAGAGATATTTGTATTTTGTCCGATGCAGATTTGGATATATTATCATAAAAAATCTGTTTTGCTGATCGATGTAGTATCCAATGTTCTTGTTTCTATATAATTTTATAAAAATATGCTTTTTGAACAAGAAGATATGATAAAAAAGGAACTATTTTATTAATAAAATGTTTATTGCCTGTAAATGAATTTTATTACTGATGTGATCTGTGTAAAGGGTTTGATTATGTCCGGTCTCTTTGCTTTCATGATACTTGTTTCATGCTCGGATGGCTTGCAGGATTGCAAGGTTGCTGATGATATGCTGAATGCCTACCCCACAGCCCAATATTGTGAACGCCAGCTTGAGCCGGCTGTTCGTAAAATTTCCCTGCGTGGAGAACAGATTTTTGGCCGCTGTATGTCAGCTGATAATGATCTGGCAGCATCTGATGCTATCATCTATTGGCAGGTTGACAGGAAAGGTGATTTTTTGGTCGAAATCCGCGATGAAAGCGTGAAAAAATATCAGTCTCCGATAATGAGTGTATGGCTGAACTGGATGGGGGCGTCGGCAGCTTGATTTTTTTCCGCTCATATATTTGTATGACTGTTGGTGCGCGGGGCTTACTTATGGAAGGAACAGACAGATCAGGGCAGTTTGCGCTTCAGTTAAATGCTGCAAAAACTTTCTTTTTGTTTTACCGCCAAAAAAGCGCGAACTGCTCTGAAAATTCATGATTTAGACAAATGAACCGTGGCAGTGCTTATATTTTTTACCGGATCCACATGGGCACGGTTCATTGCGCCCGACCTTGCCCCATGTCGTCGGGTCTTTCGGGTCACGCTCATCCGGCTTGACAATACGTTCTTCCTGCTGCCGTGAAATCAGGATTGTATCGTTTCCCTCATCACCGCTATCAAAGGCGGGGTGGTTTATCTGCATATCCGGTTGCGGCTGAGGTGCCTGCTCCTGAATCAGGTCAAAACGCATAAGTTTTGACGTAACATCACGCCTCAGATCAGTAAGCATGGTCTGAAAAAGCTCAAAGGATTCTGTTTTGTATTCATTGAGCGGATCACGCTGGGCATAGCCACGGAAACCGACTGCCGAACGCAAATGCTCAAGATTGTAGAGATGTTCGCGCCACAGTGTATCGATGGTTTCAAGTAGCATGATCTTCTGAAAATAGCTCATGACCTCAGAACCGAACCGTTCAGCCCGCTCTGCGGCTCGATCATTTACAGCAGTACGGACACGGTCAAGGATTTGTTCCTCGCCAATGCCATCTTCCTGCGCCCATTCAACAGCCGGCAGGTCAAGGTTGAAAAGCTGGCGCAGTTCATCCTGAAGGCCTTGCGGGTTCCACTGCTCCGCATAAGTCCCGGGTGGAAAATGGCTCTCAACCAGATCCTGCACGACTTCATCGCGCATTTCGTCAATTATTTCGTTCAGGTCATCGGCTGTTGCATCCATCACTTCCATGCGCTGTTCAAAAATGACCTTGCGCTGGTCATTCATGACATCATCATATTTAAGCAGGTTCTTGCGGATTTCGAAATTGCGGGCCTCAACCTTTTTCTGTGCTTTTTCAAGAGCTTTGTTTATCCAGGGGTGGATAATTGCCTCATCTTCCTTCAGTCCGAGTTTTTGCAGCATGCCATCCATGCGGTTGGAGCCGAAAATCCGCATCAGATCATCTTGCAGTGAAAGGAAAAATTTTGACCGGCCCGGATCCCCCTGACGGCCTGAACGTCCGCGTAACTGGTTGTCAATCCGCCGGCTTTCATGCCGCTCCGTTGCCAGCACATAAAGGCCGCCGGCACCAAGTGTCTCTTCCTTGAGACGGGTGACATCAATGCGGATCGCCTCAATGCGGGCCTGCCGTTCAGGCCCTTCGGGCATGTCTTTCAATTCCTGCTTGACACGCATTTCAACATTGCCGCCAAGCTGTATATCCGTTCCGCGTCCGGCCATATTGGTGGCGATTGTCAATGTACCGGGAACGCCTGCCTGTGCAACAATATAGGCTTCCTGTTCATGATAGCGGGCATTGAGAACCTGAAAATCACGGACACCTTCCTTGCGCAGCCGTTCTGCCAGCTGTTCGGATTTTTCAATTGATGTCGTTCCCACCAGTACAGGCTGGTTCTTGGCAAGGGCTTCGCGGATATCGCGGATGATCGCACGGTATTTTTCTTCCTCCGTGCGGTAAACCTCATCATCCTCGTCAATGCGTTGTACCGGCAGGTTGGTAGGAATTTCGACAACCTCAAGATCATAAATGCTGCCAAATTCCTCTGCTTCGGTAGCTGCCGTGCCGGTCATACCTGCAAGCTTTTTATACATACGGAAATAATTCTGAAAAGTGATGGAGGCAAGTGTCTGGTTTTCCGGCTGAATCTGGACATGTTCCTTGGCTTCCAATGCCTGATGCAAACCTTCCGAATAGCGCCGCCCGGGCATCATGCGGCCAGTAAATTCATCAATAATGACGATTTCGCCGTTGCGGACGATGTAATCCTTGTCGCGCTGAAACAGTTTGTGCGCCCGCAAGGCATTATTGACATGATGCACTACAGTGACATTCTCGATATCATAAAGGCTCTCACCTTTAAGATAGCCTGCCCCGGCAAGCATTTTTTCCATTTTTTCGGTGCCGATCTCGGTAAATGTCGCTGTTTTCTGCTTTTCATCAATTTCATAATCTTCCGGCAGGAGCGGCGGCATGAATGTATCGATCAGGTTATAAAAATCGGAACGGTCTTCAAGCGGACCGGAAATGATAAGCGGCGTGCGCGCTTCATCAATCAGAATGGAATCCACCTCGTCAACAATAGCGTAATGATGCCCGCGCTGAACCATCTGGCTGCGGTCAAAGGTCATATTGTCGCGCAGATAATCAAATCCAAGCTCGTTGTTGGTGCCATAGGTGATGTCACAGGCATAGGCAGTGCGGCGGGCATCACTATCCATATCATGGATAATAACGCCGGTGGTAAGTCCCAGAAAACCGTAAAGTGCTCCCATGGTTTCTGCATCACGTGCTGCAAGGTAGTCATTCACGGTGACAACATGAACGCCTTTGCCTGCCAGCGCATTGAGATAAACCGGCAGTGTTGCCATAAGCGTTTTGCCTTCGCCGGTGCGCATTTCGGCAATGCCACGTTCATGCAGTACCATACCGCCAATAAGCTGCACATCAAAAGGCCGCATGCCAAGCACGCGCTTTGCCGCTTCACGAACTGCGGCAAAAGCTTCCGGCAGCAACGAGTCAAGCTCGGCGCCATCGGCGAGATGTCTGCGAAATTCGTTCGTTTTGCCTTTCAATTGTTCGTCGCTTAACGCAGCGAATTTATTTTCCAGCGCATTAATTTCGATCACACGCGGGTGCAGTGTCTTAATGCGCCGCTCATGCGCAGAGCCGAAAAATTTGCGGGCCAAACCACCTAAACTGACCATTTCTGGTCCTTTCCATTGTTCCGGGGCACTCGAGCTGATGTGATAAATCGAAAGCCCTAATTCTTTGTTTTGTCAGGCGTCCGCAGATGTCAGATGAGACATTATGACCGCAAAGTGCTCTGAAAACCTTCCGGAATACAGAAATTCCAGGATGTAAAACCGCTTTATCACCTGCAGAGTGTGTGTTGCAACCATGAGGATCAGCAATGCTGGTAATAACTCAGAGTATTGCGGATGAATGCTCTGGACGCCAAGCTTGTGGAGAGATAAGAGTGGAAGCCAATGATGTCAATGTCATAAGTCCGGGTTTGCTGTTTTGTTTTATGCCGCTATAAACAGCCTTTCAATTTACATGCGGGGAAATGCGGGGAAAATTGCACACACAGACAGGATCAGCCAGAGAAATCATACCGACAAAATTCTGTCGCATTTATATCGCCAGAAGCATGTTTTGATGCCTTGAGGAGCCTCTATATGAAACCCAATTACAGAACAGCCACCCTGTTTCTTGCCTCATTGCTGCTTTGCCAAAGCAGCTTTGCAGCGATTGCGCAAACTCCGCCAACACCGCAGGCTGACGCACAGCAGCAAAAGCCGGTGGATCCTTCTCATGTCATGGCTGTTGTCAATGATAAGCCGCTGACGGTTGGTGAAGTTGATGAGTGGTCAAAAATTATCAGCCCTGCACAACAGAATATGACAGCAGAACAGCGCCGTTTGCAGACATTGCGTGCCCTGGTTACCCTGCAGGCATTTGCGGATGTCGCACGAGCCGACAAGCTTGATGAAACACCGGCTTTCAAAAAGCGTATGGAAATCATGCGTGAATCAACGCTGCAACAGGTGTATGTTGAAAAACAGATCATGGTTCCGGTTTCTGATGATGAACTCAAGGCCCGTTATGAAAAAGAAATTGCTGCTTTGCCAAAAGAGACGGAAATTCACGCCCGCCATATTCTGGTAAAAACCAGGGAAGAGGCGGACGCCCTGATAGCGCGTCTTGTCAAGGGTGAGGATTTTGAAAAACTTGCCAAGGAAAACTCAACTGACGGCTCTGCTTCTCAGGGAGGTGATCTCGGTTATTTCACCAGGGGGCAAATGGTCAAGCCGTTTGAGGATGCGGCATTTGCCCTCAAGGCAGGTGAATATACCAGCGTCCCGGTTGAGACACCGTTCGGGTGGCATGTCATCAAGGTAGAAGAGATTCGCGAAAAAGAACCGCCTTCATTTGAAGATGCCAGGCTGTATATTCAGAATATGATCATGCGTGAACGTTATGAAGAGCTGCAAAAGAAAGTGCTTGCCGGCCTGAAGGTTTCCTATCCCGATGAAGCTGTTGCCAGGGCGATGCAGAAGCCGGCTTCTGATGAAGAGGATGCCGACGGGCTTGAAAATGAGTGACAGCATTCAGGAAAGACAGATTATGACGGCTGTTTCTCCTCTCATGCCCAAAAATTTTCCGGTTTTGCCCTCGCTCGCAGGGGTTCGCATGGCAACTGCCGGGGCGGGGATCAAATACGCTGACCGGGCTGATCTGCTTTTTCTGGTATTTGACAAGGTTGTCGATGCCGCGGGGGTTTTTACGCGCTCGCGTTGTCCTTCTGCTCCGGTTGATCATTGCCGGTCTGTTCTTGCTCATGGCAAGGCGCGCGGCGTCGTTGTCAATTCAGGTAATGCCAATGCTTTTACAGGCCGGAAGGGTCAGGCCGCCGCCGGGCTTGTTGCTGAAGCAGCGGCCAGGGCGCTTGGCTGCCGGGAAAATGAAATTTATCTGGCCTCGACCGGCGTGATTGGCGAACCTCTTGATGCTGCCGGTTTTGTTGATCTTCTTGCACCGCTTGCTGTAAAAGCAAAGGAGGATAACTGGCTTGAAGCGGCTCGCGCCATTATGACAACGGATACCTTTCCCAAGGTAGCTACCCGCCAGATCCATCTGGATGGTCATAATGTAACAATCAATGGAATTGCGAAAGGTGCCGGCATGATTGCCCCGGATATGGCGACCATGCTTTCCTTTGTTGTAACAGATGCGTCTGTAGATCCTGGCCTGTTGCAGGAAATCCTGCAAGAGGGAACGGATGCCAGTTTCAATTCAATTACAGTTGACAGTGATACTTCGACATCGGATACATTACTTTTATTTGCGACCGGCAGTACCAGGGAAAAAGGTGTGAGACATATCGGGATGCGTACGGATTCGGGCTATAAGGTTTTTGCCGATGCGGTTAAAAACCTTTTGCTTGATCTTGCGCTTCAGGTTGTTCGCGACGGTGAAGGGGCGCGAAAACTGATAGAGGTATATGTCACCGGTGCGGTATCTGATCCGTCAGCCAGGAAAATCGCCATGTCTATTGCCAATTCGCCTCTTGTCAAAACGGCTGTTGCCGGCCAGGATGCCAATTGGGGTCGTGTTGTCATGGCGGTTGGCAAAGCTGGTGAAGAAGCGGATCGTGACCGGCTGGCAATCTGGTTTGGCCCGCATCGGTTTGCTGTCGATGGTGAGCGCGATCCTGATTATTCAGAACAGGCCGCCTTGCATTATATGAAAAATGATGAAATCTGTATTCATGTTGATATAGGCCTGGGAACAGGTAAGGCCAAACTGTGGACATGTGATTTCACTCAGGAATATGTAGCGATTAATGGTGATTACCGCAGCTGATTTTCCGGTACTTGCTGCCGTGCGCCAGCTTGAAGCGCTGGGCAGCCGTGCGTGGGTGGCAGAGAATACTGCCTATGATCGTACATGGGCGTGCTGCTGGACACCGGGTTATCCTTCCTGCCGTTTGAATTCAGTGACGCCGCTTGATCCGGCAGATGGTGATGACGTGGCAGAGCGAATCACGCGGCTATGTCTGCGCAGTCGGGGCAGGGCATTGCCATTGCGGGCAACACCGCTGATACCGCCTGCCGTTATACGCTATTGTGAAGAAAACAACTGGAAGCAGTCAAGGCGTGTATCGGTATTGACCGCCAGTCTGCAAGATTTGCCTGTTCTGGCCGAAGATACGGTTGAAGTCGTTGCCGATGCGGATTATACTGTGGTTTCGTTGGCAAACCGTGTTGCTGATCCGGCTTTGAACCAGGCTTTTGTTGCTGTTTTACATCGTATCAAAGGGCAGAAATTTCCGTTTATTCTTAAAAAGGATCGCTTGCCTGTTGCCAATATGCTTGTTGTTCGTGATGGCCGTTTTGCCGGCATTTTCGATTTTACTGTTGGCAGCAGCTGTTGTCGGCAGGATATGGGGCATTCTTTTATTGCCACGGTTTTGCAGAAGTTGAAAGAAATGCAGGTTGCCAGGGTCTGGTTGCAGGTCAGGGCAGATGATGCCGCGGCGTTTCGGCTATATCAATCTTTCGGTTTTGCATGCTGTTATGATTATACGTATTGGAGTTTCCGGTAAATCATGAAAAAACATCAGCTTATGCTTGTTGTGGCCTGTGCGCTTATTGATGTGGATAACCGGGTTCTGCTTTCTCAAAGGCCGCAGGACAAGGCGATGGCCGGATTATGGGAATTTCCGGGCGGAAAGCTTGAACCGGGGGAAACGCCGGAGGAAACACTTGTAAGAGAGCTTTATGAGGAAGTGGGTGTCACAGTTCAGGCTCAGCACTTGACACCGTTTATTTTTGCCAGCCATGCGTATGATAATTTTCATCTGCTGATGCCACTTTACACGTGTCGGCAGTTTGCTACAATGCCTGTTGCAAAAGAAGGGCAGGTTCTGCAATGGGTCGCAGAATGTAATCTGGCAGATTATCCGATGCCTGCTGCCGATATTCCGTTTGTTCCTGCTTTGCGTGCTTTTCTCAGTTCATCGAAATATGTTTTCAGCTTTTAATATAATGTTAGTCAATTATGAAAAAATTATGCTTGTGTTTGTATGAATAGAACACCATAAAAATATGAGCAGGAAAATGTTTCTGAAAAGAATTGTCGTTTTCACCACATTATCAGCCGGGAGTTTTCTTTATGTATCGCCAGGGGCTTGTTAATATTGATGATACGGAATATTCCGGAGGGGCAGGGGCTGGATTTCTCCGTGTTGTACTGCTTTTTGGTTCAGCAGCTGTATCACTTGGTCTGATTCTGATTCCGCTGCTTTTGGCGCAGCAGTCTGACAGACAATTGGTGAACACACTTTCCATCAATACAATGGATCAAATGGTAACCGGTTCGGTCAAGCTGGATAGCAGCCTGAAATTGCCGCTTGATTCTTCTATATCTGAGCATTGATTTTTTCTGTTTCCATATCAATTTTGCCCGGTTTCTATCGGGGTATTTTCAGGCTCTTGTTTCTTGAAACTGAGATATCATTTGCTCTTCAGTAGATGAAATCAGCATATGATATATCAGTTTCAGGATAAAAATCCGGTAATATGGCGTTATTCAGAATAATTTTCTGTGGAATTGTTGATGGGGTTCGTTATAATCACACTCCCGTTATTTTTTAACTGTTTTTCTCTTTAATTATTTAAAGGGTAATTGGGAATGTCCATTACATTTTTTATAAATATTGTTGTTTTCATCATTTTGCTTGCAACTCTGGCGTCTGTTTCCCGGTTTCACTGGAGCCTTTCGCGAAAGGTTTTTACCGGTCTTGCTGGCGGTGTTGTGTTCGGTCTTGTTTTGCATCTCGTTTATGGTACGGGCAATCCTGTTCTCGGCCAGTCAATTGAGTGGTTTGATATTATTGGCAATGGTTATGTCGGCTTGTTGCAGATGATTGTCATGCCATTGGTTTTTGTATCCATTCTTTCAGCGGTGGCGCGTTTGCATGATGCATCTTCACTGGGAAAGATCAGTGCTCTTACGATTGGTATTCTGCTTTTTACCACCATGATTGCCGCATTTGTCGGCATTCTGGTCGTTAATATTTTTGGCCTCAGCACTGTGGGGCTGGTACAGGGGGTGGCAGAAACAGCACGCCTGAGCACACTTGAGATGCACTATGCCAGCCGTGTTGCTGATCTGACCGTGCCGCAGCTTGTTCTTTCCTTCATTCCGCGCAATCCTTTTGCTGATCTGACAGGCGCCAGTCCGACCTCCATTATTGCCGTGGTGATTTTTGCTGCGTTTCTCGGTATTGCTGCCATACAGCTTATGCGTGATGATTTGATGAAGGGGGAGCGTGTTCTTTCGGCAATTAATACCTTGCAACTCTGGATTATGAAGCTTGTCCGCCTGGTTATCCGGCTGACGCCTTATGGCGTATTTGCCCTGATGACCAAGGTGGTGGCGATGTCCGATGCGAATGCGGTTTTAAAACTCGGCCTGTTTATTATTGCTTCCTATATTGCAATGGCGATTATGTTTGCTGTGCATGGCGGGCTTCTTGCTGCTTTCGGCATCAATCCATTCCGCTTTTTCAGGAAGGTTCTGCCCGTTCTGACATTTGCTTTCACCAGCCGTTCCAGTGCGGCCAGCATTCCTATGAATATTGAGGCGCAGACCCGGCGTATTGGTGTATCGCCGGCAATCGCCGGCTTTTCGGCTTCTTTCGGCGCAACAATTGGCCAGAACGGTTGTGCAGGAATCTACCCTGCCATGCTTGCGACCATGCTTGCGCCGACCGCCGGGATCAATCCGCTTGATCCTGTCTGGATAATGACACTTATGGCTATTGTAACGCTGAGTTCCATCGGCGTTGCAGGTGTTGGCGGCGGTGCAACATTTGCCGCGCTGATTGTGCTTCCCGCCATGGGCCTGCCGGTAACGCTTGTTGCGCTGCTCATTTCCATAGAACCGCTGATTGATATGGGGCGTACGGCGCTGAACACCAATGGTGCGATGACAGCCGGTATTATCACCAGCCAGATTTTAGGTGAAACCGATAAAAGAATTTTTAACGGGGACGATGATCGGGAATTGTCACACAGATGAGGCGAAAAAATATCTGGTCGATTGGCTGATAAGGCATTTTGCAATCAAATGTCCCGTTTACAGTTCTCAGGACTGTGGCGAAATAAATATCTGGAACATGTATTTGCTGCCGTCAATCCGAACGCTGTAATGCTTTATTTTCCGATTCTGTCGGGTAGTACACGGGCAAGCGGTATTCTGGCTGTTCCCGGTTGCATCGGTCGTTGCTGGTTTTTATGCGGCGCCCAGCCCGACATCCAGATAAATGAAAAACTTGCGCAGATACGCCCGTCAGGGGCGCTAAATCTCTCGGCGTAAATTTCTGCAACCCGCATGAAAAAGCGACGCGAAACCGGGCGCTGTGAGCGGGTCAAAAGAGCATTTTGCATGCCCATGGCGCGCAGATCAGCCATGAGGGCAAAGGCTGTATCATAACGCACAACAACATTTTCGATATCGGTGACGGGCAGGGCAAAACCTGCCCGTTGCAGTAAAGCACCTGCAGTTTGCACATCGGTAAAGGGTAAAATCCTTGGGTTTACGCCACCGTAAAGCTCACTTTCAGCCTGTAACAGGCTTTCACGCAATTCGCCAAGTGTGCCGTTTCCGCATATGACAGCAAGAAAAAGGCCATCCGGTTTCAGTCCCTGTTTTATCTGGATCAGCACGCCCGGAGTATCATTGGTCATATGCAGGGAAAGAAGTGAAACAATCAAATCTGCCTGCTGTGGTTGCAGGCCGGGTTTTTCGCGCGGGCAGATGTGCGAGGGGTATTGTAATGTTAAAAACTCCGGCAGAGTTTCAATCCGCTCAATTGCCGCTACTTTACCTGAGCGCTCCATAGCCGTTGCGGCGCGCCCGTTGTGGCCGTGAAGGTCGATAGCATGCTCAAAATGCCGGTCGATGGTTGCCAGGCGTTCTTCAAGATCGTCTGCCATACGCGCAAGCAGAAAATCAGCTCCCGGTGTTGCTTTTTTTGCCGCCCGCAGGCGAAAATGTTCAATCAGTGCGCTGTCAAGAATTTGCGGATTTTGTGGCACGGCAATCATTTTTCATGTATCAGCGGCAATTGGTTCTGAAATAAGCATTTTAAAGCGCTTTCCGAAAAGTGTGAAGCGGTTTTTGGATAAAAAGCGCGGAGAAACAAAATATTAAAGGGTTCAACCGATTCATGTCTATTAAACTCCCTATAGCAGAAAATCAGAAAGTGTTACAGAATAATGGAATGGAAAGGGGCGGAGTATCTGATTGTATCAGAGCTTGAGAAAAATAGCAGCTTTGGCTGGAAGCGCAGTTTTTGCATCCGGCAGGCTTGCAGGCCGGATACTTTTTCCGCCTGTATGTCCGGGGTGTAATCGTCAGGTTGCCCGAACGGGGACAATTTGCCCTGCATGCTGGTCGCAATTGCAATTTTTGACAAAGCCTTGTTGTCCGGTTACGGGGTTGCCTTTCCGTCTGGATCGGGGTGATGGGTTTCTGAGTGGTGAAGCCTTATCCGATCCACCGCCTTTTGATCATGCCCGTGCTGTGGTTGAGCATGACGGGCTGGCGCAAAATCTTGTCACCCGCCTTAAATATGGTGGCCGTACAGAGCTTGCGCCGTGGATGGCGATGTGGATGATGCGTGCTGGTGAGGATCTGATAGATGGGGGTGATTTTGTTATTCCTGTACCGTTGCATCGCTGGCGTTTCTGGCGGCGCGGATATAATCAGTCAGCAGAACTGGCCCGCATCATTGCGCAGATAAAAAACAAAAGGTTTTGTCCCGAAATTCTGGTTCGTAAAAAATATACCCGGCCGCAGGTGGGGCTTGGCGCAAAGGAGCGTAAGAAAAATGTGTACGGTGTGTTTGTTGTGCCGCGCCTGTGCAGATCAATGTTGAAAGGTAAACACATCATACTGGTTGATGATGTTTACACGACAGGAGCAACAGTCAAGGCTGCAACACGGATGTTGAAGCGCGCAGGCGCAGCCCGGGTGGATGTTATCACGTTTTCACGTGTTGTGACCAATCGTGAATAAAAATCCGGAAATGTTAAATATTATATGAGATTTCCATGATCGTGGCAGGATGGTGTATCGGTCGCCCTTTTAAAAATCCGGTTCGTGGAAATAAAATAATAAAATCCCGGATGGATAAGACGAAAGTTTTACTCTGACAGGATAACCGGCTTTAACTGTTTATTACCGTATCCGTTTCATGGCGATACGTTGATAATCAATATTGAACATACCATCGGCAAAACGCACACCGGTACGGGCATTGACAAGTTGAACCGTTGTTTCAAGATTTTGCCGGTCAATCATGGTCCATTGCCGTAATTCATAGGTATTGGGATCAAAGATCATCCGGATTTTTGATTTCCCTATACTCGGGTCAGCAATGACAATGGTGATTGCACCCGGTTCCTGCCTGAATTCCAGCAGATGGCCGCCGGTCAGGTCAATCCGGTCACCGAGCAAAAGGTTCATGGGTGTTTGACGAAGTTGATAGAGACTCCATGTATCAAGTTTTTTATTATTGATGACAACGGATTTTCCATCAGAAATGACACGGATTGGTGAATTTTTGTAAACGAAACGGATTTTACCCGGCCTTTCAAGATAAAATGTACCTTGTGTCATTTCACCACGTGGGCCGAATTGCACAAAATCACCGGTCATTGTGCGGATCTGTGAAAAATGGTCGGCAATCTGCTGGGCATTGGCCTTTGCTTTCTCAGCACTGATATCCTGTGTCTGGGCGTAAGAAGCAACCGGAATGGCTATGCCGGAAAAAACAGAGGTGCAAACAACAGCTGTCATAATAAAGGACATAAATTTCATCGGACTTTGTACTCCTGATTCCTGCACCGGTTACTCTGTCGCTGTGGCATGACTATGGCATTATATTAAAAAGCAGTTTCAATATACTGAAACGCAGGACTATCTCCGGTTTGGCAGACTGAATCGAAAATGATCTAGAATTCGCTTTCATGATCCGGCACCAGAATTTCACGTTTTCCGGCATGATTGGCAGTGCTGATAAGTCCTTCTTCTTCCATGCGTTCAATAATTGTGGCAGCGCGGTTATAACCGATACCAAGCCGTCGCTGGATATAGGATGTCGAAACCTTGCGATCACGCAACACAATGGCTACCGCCTGATCATACGGATCATTGGATAAACTGTTGCCGGCACTGGCAATATTGCTCGCGCTGCTGTCATCGACTTCTTCCATGACAGCACCAAGATATTCCGGTGCACCTTGTGTCTTGAGATGGGCCACCACCCTCTCCACTTCAGAATCACCTACAAATGGCCCGTGGATACGCTGGATACGTCCGCCCCCCATCATGAAAAGCATATCACCCTGGCCCAGCAGCTGTTCAGCTCCCTGATCTCCCAAAATGGTGCGGCTGTCAATTTTGGAGGTGACGGCAAAAGAAATGCGTGTGGGAAAATTAGCCTTGATCGTACCGGTGATGACATCCACCGATGGCCGCTGCGTTGCCATGATAACATGAATACCCGCCGCACGCGCCATTTGCGCAAGGCGCTGCACCGCACTTTCAATATCCTTGCCGGCAACAATCATCAGATCTGCCATTTCGTCAATGATGACAACGATATAGGGCATTTGGGCCAGTTCAAATTCTTCTGTTTCAAAAACCGGTTTGCCTGTTTCCCTGTTAAAGCCGGTCTGCACGGTACGTGACAGGCTTTCGCCTCGTTGACATGCTTCCCGGATGCGGCTGTTGAAGCCGTCAATGTTACGAACACCGATTTTTGCCATTTTCCGGTACCTGTCTTCCATTTCACGCACGGCCCATTTAAGCGCGACAATTGCCTTTTTCGGGTCAGTCACCACCGGCGTCAGCAAGTGCGGGATGCCGTCATAGACAGACAGTTCCAGCATTTTCGGGTCAACCATGATAAGGCGGCATTCTTCCGGGGTCATGCGATAGACAAGTGACATAATCATAGTATTGATGGCAACAGATTTACCGGAACCCGTGGTACCGGCAATCAGGACATGCGGCATTTTTGCAAGATCGGCGATGATGGCCTCGCCGCCGATAGTTTTGCCAAGTGTCAGGCCAAGTTTTGCCTTGTTTTCGCGAAATTCCGCTGCTTCCAGCATCTCACGCAGATAAACGGTTTCCCGTGTTGGATTGGGCAGCTCAATACCGATCACATTGCGTCCGGGGATTATGGCGATGCGGGCCGAGACAGCACTCATCGAGCGGGCAATATCATCGGCAAGCCCGATAATCCGTGCAGATTTGACGCCCGGCGCCGGCTCCAGTTCGTAAAGTGTCACGACCGGCCCCGGATAGGCGTTGATAATATCCCCCTTGATGCCGAAGTCCTCCAGCACAGCAGCAAGCATTTGAGCATTTCTTGCCAGTGCCTTGCGCGTCAGGCTTTCGTCACGCGGGATTTTTTTGGGCACCGACAGATAATTGAGATGTGGCAGTTCAAAGCCGTTACGTTTTACCGCTGTTTTTCTGGAGGATGAAGTTTTTGCAAACCGGCTGACAATACTGCCGGCTGTTGTGTGCATATCCCTGTCAGATAATGCTGTATGCCCGGAAAAGCAGGGTTCAATGCGGTTATCGTCTGTCCTGACGGGGAAGATGTCATCAACTCCGGCTTTATAAGTTTTCCGCTTGCCGGAACGATGAAATAATAAAAAAAGGCGTATCCAGATATGCATAAACCAGCCGGAAAAGGCAATCAGCCGGTTTGTTTGCATAATGCTTTCCTCGTCGCCCTGCCCTTCTGTCTTGTAAGTCCGTTCAATATCAAAAACCGGCTCTCCCGATTCTTCATGCATGATATTTGCTGTTGCGGCCCGGCGGCCTATGGCGCCGCCTGCATAGGCCGCCATGACAAGTGTCAGCGGAATAAGCAGAAATGTAGTGACTGGCCTTGTGATGGAACGGGGAAATATATTCAGAAAAATGTCAGACAATCCATGTATTTTATCGCCAAGAACGCCCCCCAGCCCGATTGGCATCGGCCAGCTTGCCGGGAGGGGCAGTGCTGCAACTGCTGCGCTGAAAAAAACCACACAAAGCACCCAGAAAAAAGAACGGCGCAGAAAACGCGGTATATCATGCTGGAAAATCAGTAAGATGCTCCAGAAAAACGGCGGTAACAGTGCAATAACGCTGGCAAGCCCGAAAAATTGCATGGCAAGATCAGCATAGACAGCACCCCAGAAGCCAAGCATGTTGGTCACTGTATTGCTGGTGGCATAACTTAACGAGGGGTCGGAGATATTCCATGTCGCCAGTGCTGTTCCGGCCAGAATCACAAGCGTTAATATAAAGATGCCGACAAAGGTGCCAACCTGACGGGAAAATGTTTCAAACGTACCTGTTGTCCGGAAGTTATCTCCAGCCGGGAGATCGTAAGCTGAATGAGCCTGTCGCATGAGTTGTTCCTGCTTGATATTGCCAGTCACCAGATAATTGTCTGCCGGAATATTAGCTGAAGGAAGTAAATGGCTCATTAACCAATACTGCCCGCAAGGGATTCTGTAACAGATTTTCCGGTGAGAGCAGCAGATATTCCGGTTATTTTGCAGGTGGTATGAAAGCGGATTCTGGTCTAATGGTTCAGGATCGGGTATAGATAGATGTGTTTCTGCTGGAAGCAAGGGCAGATGATATAATGGAGAGGAATAAAAAACTCTTATGAAGAGATTAAGCAGATTAAAGGAATTGCACATAAAGTCAGGACTGGCTCAGGCAAAACTTGCAGAGTTGGCAGGGGTAACTCAATCCCGGATTTTCAGGTTAGAACGAGGAGATCAAAAACTTGCAGTGTTTTGAGCAGACAGAATAGCGGCGATTCTTGATGTTGATCCGGTTAAGATTTTATTTTCCAATGTTGATTCAGGTATGGGAATGATGAAAGTGGATGGTCAATCAGCAAGAAAAGTTGATCTTGTCATTGCAGGTGGTGCCTATGTAGGATTATCGCTGGCGGTTGCTGTCAAAACAGCTGCGCCACAGCTTGAGGTTGTCATTGTTGACGCGGCAAAACCGGAAAAGTGGAAGACTGATCTGCGTGCTTCAGCTGTTGCGGCGGCAGCGGTACGGATGCTTGACCGGCTTCAGTGCTGGCAATCCGTTTTGCCTGATGCAGAGCCGATCCGTGAAATGATTGTGACGGATTCACGTACCGCTGATCTTGTGCGACCGGTTTTTCTGACATTTGCAGGTGATGTCAATGCCGGTGAACCGTTTGCCTATATGGTGGAAAATCGTCATCTGAATGCCAGCTTGCATCAGCGCGCGGATGAATTGGGCATTACTGTTATTGAAGGTGTGTGGGTTGAAAAGTTTGATATACAGGGGCAGGCTGTTCATGTTTATCTTGACAACGGTGTTGTTTACCGGGGCAGCCTGCTGATCGGAGCAGATGGTGTGCGTTCAAAAATGCGCAATATGGCGGGGATCAGAACATTTCACCGGCCCTATGGACAGATGGGGATAGTCTGCACCGTTTCGCATGAGAAGCCACATTATGGTAGGGCGGAAGAGCATTTTCTGCCTGCCGGGCCGTTTGCCATTCTGCCGCTTAAAGGTAATCGTTCCTCTCTGGTCTGGAATGAGCGCGATAAGGATGCAAGGCGGCTGCTTGCCGCTGATAATATGGTTTTTGAGGCTGAGCTTGAAACCCGCTTTGGCCATCATTTGGGCCGGTTACGGGTTGAAGGTGAGTGCCGTGCTTTTCCATTCGGGCTGACATTGGCCCGCGAATTTGTCCGGCCACGTTTTGCACTTGCGGGGGATGCTGCCCATGGGATTCATCCGATTTCAGGCCAGGGGCTTAATCTGGGCTTGCGTGATGCTGCCGCCCTGGCAGAAGTTGTAGTTGAAGCTGCCCGTTTGGGACTTGACATAGGCTCCCTGGCTGTGCTGGAGCGTTATCAGCTCTGGCGCCGCTTTGAAACGGTACAGACAGGCATAACCACAGATGTGTTGAACCGTATGTTCTCCAATGATTTTACGCCTTTGCGTGTGATCCGTGATATCGGCCTTGGATTGGTTGATCGTATGCCCGGTCTTAAAAATTATTTTATCCGGCAAGCTGCCGGGTTGGTCAGAGGTTCTCCGCGTCTTTTGTTAGGTGAACCGATCTGACAGTTTTACCCTCGGCTATTGAATCATCTTCGGTTTGGTCAGCCTGCCCGAAAATGATTTAAGTCTTTATTTTATCACATTTCCAGATAGACTCGGGCAGAATCAGAAAAAGCCTTGTGGACTGTTTTTCTTGCAAGAACGGTTTTCATTATTTCCGAATTTTCAGATTGTTTATTTGACATTAATTTGTCAGAATGTACATGTGAAAATCAATATATTCCTTATGGCGGGAAATTGCACAGGGGTAAACAAATGCTTACAAAATCCTTCAGGAAGGGGTTGGGGAATGGCTTTACTTCTCCATTTAATCTGCTTTCTTGTTCCTTGATAGAACATCCTGAGCCTGCAACTTTTGATAAAGCATGGGAAGATGTGGCGAAGGTAATTGCCGGGTCAGTTTCGGGGGAGGCGGGCAAAATTGAAAGAGATCAAAAAAGGATCATCTCAAAAGAAAGATGCAGAAAAAAAACTGCCCATAGCCGGCAAGTTTGAAAGTGAACTTGATAAACGGATTGGAAATCTGGTTTCCGGTTCGAAAAAAGAGCAGATAATCAGGCAGATCAGCAGTCTTCTTGTTAAGGCTGAAATGTATAAGGGGCCGTTTCCGCATCCTGATCATGTGGGGGGATATGAAAGATACTGCTCCGGTTTTTTGAACAGATCATTAACAATGGCTGAAAAAGCCAATGACAGTAATATTGAGAATAATCGTAAAATAATTGAACACCAGATTGAAGATGCCAGACGGGGAATGCGCTATGGTTTTGCTGCTTTTGTCGTGTTGGTTGGTGCTTCAGTAATATGTGCTGTAACGGGACAGGAAGTTATCGCCGGCGGTTTTCTGGGGTTAGGTATTGTCGGCGTCATTGGAAAGTTTATTTTGGGCAGGCCCTTGAAACAGAAGAGAAATTAGTACATTTTCTATTTCTTGCCAACCTCGGCATAGGTATATTTGCCATCCTGTCCTTTGTACCAGCGGTTGATAACAAAATTAACTGACTTCGGGTCACCTTTTTCATCAAACTCAATATCACCCAGTACTGTTTTGAATGGGCCTTTTTCTTTCAGATATTCGGCAGCTGCCTCGGGATCATCTCCTGCGCTTTCAATCGCCTGTTTGAAAAGCTGCATAGCTGCATAGGAATAGAGCGTGTAAGCCTCTGGCTCAAAGCCGCTTTCACGGAATTTTCTGACCAGTGCATCATTCCCCGGAATCTTGCGCGGATCAGCATTGAATGTATTCATAACATTATTGACCGCATCGCCAGCTGTTGCGGCCAGTTCATTGCTCATCATGGCATCACCGCCGATAAAGGTGACTTTCACGCTCTGGTCTTCAAGCTGGCGAAGCAAAAGACTGGCCGGGCCATACATGCCGCCGAAGTAAATGGTATCAGCACCTGATTGTTTGATCTTGGCAACCAGTGCAGTAAAATCCTTGTCAGTAATATTGACACCGTCATAGCTGATTTCCCGTATGCCAAGCTCATTAAGCCGCTGTTTGAATTTTTCGGCAATACCCATGCCATACGCTGTTTTATCCTGGATAATGGCAACTTTCGGGTTCGGGATGGTGTTTTTAATATAGCTGGCAGCAAAAGCTCCCTGTTGGTCATCGCGGCCGCAGATACGAAACTGAAGCGGATATCCTGCTTCTGTCAGTTGCGGATTGGTTACTCCCGGAGAAAGAGCAAGCATGCTGTTTTCATCATAAACCGAGGAAGCAGGCAAGGCTGCGCCGGAATTAAAATGGGCGACGACAAAGCGTACCCCGTCACCGGCGAGTTTGTTGGCAGCAGATACAGCCTGTTTGGGTTCGGATGCATCATCGACAATATCAAGCACGACCTTTTTACCCCTGATGCCACCTGCTGCATTGATATCTCTGGCAGCCATGACGGCGCCGTGCTCGATCTGTGCACCGATTGCGGCGCTGGGGCCGGTGATGGGGGCTGCCACGCCAATCAGAATTTCTGCCCAGGCAGCCGGGGCTGCAAACATGACAAGCACTAGAACCACAAAAACCGGTAGTATTTTGTTTTTCATGTGCTTTTTCCTTGTTTTCCTTTTTACCGGCCATGATGTCTAATCTGTCAGTTATCGGCAAACCGGTGAAGTACTCCATGATTTCATGGTATTAATGGCAGATAAAAAGCAATGCGCCAATAGATAATTGATCTGCAAGCCTGCATGGCGTGATTACACAGGCGGGAGAAATCCGGAAAACCTGTGCTGCCTTTTTCCTGAAACAGGGAGGGAAAGAAAAAACGGGCTTTTATTTCATTCATTCTGCATGGTTTGTACGGTTTCAGTTTTTACTTCGGCGTAAGGTATATCTGCGGTTAATGGTGAAGCTGGTATTACAGGCATTGCCTTTTTCATCAAATTCAATTCCACCGGGGACAGTTTTGAATGGTCTTGATTTTTCAGGTAAAGAGAACCAGCTTCGGGATCATACTTCACATTTTCAATCGCTTGTTTGAAAGGCTGCATAACAGCATAAGGATAAAAGGGATAAGCTTCCGGCACAAAACCGCAAATCATAAGTTCTTTGTCGAAAAATATCCGCAACATCTATCGCAGCCAGATATGGAATATAGCTGCGCTATATCTGCTTTCAGCTGCATTAACAGGCTACAGGTGAGAATGGCCGATCATATTTTTTTCCTGCGCCATGACAGCAGCGAACTTTTCTCATAAATCCAGCCATATTGCCGTACCATCTGGCTGGTGCGGGTATATTGAAAACCCAGCACACAGAAAACCAGAAGAATAACTGTATCAACGATGTAATAGTGAAGCGACAATAAAGTGCCGCCCAGCACTGAAAAATGAATGAAGCGTATCGCTGCGCCAAGCGGAACCATATAAAGAAGGGCAACACCCGGTTTACGCCATGTCAAGGCACAGCCCCGGCCTGTCATCCATGCCGCCCAGCCGCCGATCAGACAGGAGACAATAAAAAACAGGATAAAAAAGGATTCTTCATAAAAAACACCTTGCATCACATTGTTCTCCTGTAAAACACAGTCGGCAGCTGTAACATGTGAAAGATGGCTCCAAGGCTTGCAATATTCCATAGTGATTGCAAAAGCCCAAAAACCTGCCACCGTTTTTTAAACTGCGGGATTCCTGATTTTTTGATTTGTCATATGTTTTTTGGGAAAAATGTAAAGCATTTTTCCGGCAGAACACATTTTAATGACGGCCGCCTTCAAGATAGGCTGCCTGCACTTGCGGGTTTGCAAGCAGCTCGGCACCTGAACCGTGCATCGTAATCAATCCGTTGACCATCACATAACCGCGATGGGCCAGCCGTAAGGCGCCAAAAGCGTTTTGCTCAACCAGAAAGACCGTCAGGCCGGTTTGCCGGTTCAGATCACGGATCGCGTCAAAGATTTGTTTGACAATAAGCGGGGCAAGGCCAAGTGAAGGCTCATCCAGCATCAACAGGCGTGGACGCGCCATCAAGGCACGGGCAATGGCCAGCATTTGCTGCTCACCGCCTGAAAGTGTGCCGCCGCGCTGGTGAAGACGTTCTTTCAATCGGGGGAAAAGCATGAACATCTGTTCAACATCTTTATCAAAATAAGCCAGATTATCAAGGCTTGCACCCATTTGCAGGTTTTCAAGCACACTCATGCGTGGGAAAATCCGCCGTCCTTCCGGTGATTGGGCAATACGTAACCGCGCAATCTCATGTGGCGGCATATGCGTAATGTCCTGTCCATCAAATAAAATCCTGCCGGAATTTGCCCGCGGATTGCCAAAAATCGTCATCATCAGGGTTGATTTTCCGGCACCGTTTGCACCGATCAGGGTGACAATTTCTCCCTGCCTGATCTCAATATCAATACCGCGCAGTGCCTGAATACTGCCATAGAAGGTTTCAACATTTTCAATTTTAAGCAGGGAACGATCCTGTCTGTTCATGGACGGCTCCTTTTTTCTATAGAAACAGTTGTGCCGTCAAGTTTGTCGGTTGTCTCTCCGGCCGGGGCAGCATCGCCTTTTGCTTCATCAAGCAGTTCTTCCACTTCATCCATCTCTTCATCTTCAACACCCAGATAGGCGGCAATCACCCTGGGGTCATTGCGAATGTTATCCGGTGTGCCGTCAGAAATCTTGGAACCATATTCCAGAACAATGATATGATCAGAAATTTCCATCACCACGGACATGTCATGCTCAATCAGCAAAATGGATGTGTCGGTTTCGCTGCGGATTGAAAGCAGAAGCTCATTCAATGCAAGCGACTCGCGCGGGTTCAGCCCGGCTGCCGGTTCATCAAGGCAAAGCAATTCAGGATCTGTGCACATGGCCCGGGCAATTTCCAGCCGCCGTTGATCACCATAGGGCAAGCTGCCCGCAGGGTCATCAGCCCTGTCAACAAGCTTGATTTTTTCAAGCCATGCTCCGGCATTCTCAATGGCGTTTTTTGCCGCATGTTTGTAGCCCGGCAGTCCCAGAAGGCCGAATATGCTCATACCCGATGCACGCATCAGCCGGTTGTGCTGGGCAACAAGCAGGTTTTCCAGGACTGTCAGGCCATTGAAAAGCCGGATGTTCTGAAATGTACGGGCTACTTTCGCCTTCTTTGTAATTTGAAAGTTGGCAAGTCGCTCCAGACGATGCATTTCTCCATTGGCTCGCTTCAAGGTCAGCATGCCGCCGGTCGGACGGTAAAAACCGGTGATACAGTTGAACACCGTTGTTTTGCCTGCACCGTTCGGGCCAATGATTGCGGTAATTTTTCCCCTTTCTACATCAAAGTTCAGATCATCAATGGCCACAAGGCCGCCAAACTGCATTCTGAGATGTTCAACTTTAAGGATCATGTCTTTTGAAACAGGTTTCTGTTTATAAGCTGTCATTGCCGTTACCCGTTTCCTTCTACGGTAAAATGTCCCGGGACAGCTTTTTTCCTGTTAAGAAAAGCGCTCGGTGTACGGCTGCTGACAAAACCGCGCGGCTTTAAAATCATAACACAGACCATGGCAAGCCCAAACCAGAGCATGCGATATTGTTCAGGCCTGAAATCCGGCCCGAAGATCATCTGTAGAGAGGAGGGGATTTCACGTAACAGCTCCATGCCGCCAATCATGACAATAGCTGCAATGGCAATGCCAGAGAGCGAACCCATGCCGCCCAGAACAACAATTGCCAGAACAATGACCGATTCCATAAAAACAAAGCTTGTATAGTCAGCCCGTCCCTGGCGCGCGGCAAAAAATGCCCCGGCAAAACCACCGAACATGGCCCCTGTGGCAAAAGCCGAGAGCTTGGCCGTAACGGTATTAATGCCAAGAGAACGGCAGGCGATTTCATCCTCGCGCAATGCTTCCCATACCCGCCCGATGGGCAGGCGCCGCAAGCGGGTGATGATCCATGCCATAAGGATAAGCAGGGTGACGATAATGTAGTAGAGAAATATTTTATAATGGGCCGCCTGAAATTTCATGCCGAAAAATGCGGCAAAACCGTTTGGGCCACGCTCAAAAGGAATACCGAAAAATGTTGCTTTTTTAACAAAAAGCCCATTGGCACCGCCAGTAACCGGCGTCCAGTTTTGCAGAATTGTCCGGACTATTTCGCCAAAAGCAAGGGTGACTATGGCAAGATAGTCACCACGTAGCCGTAATACCGGGAAGCCGATCATCACACCCCAGAGTGCGGCAAAAATACCTGCAATCGGCAGACAAAGCCAGAAGGAAAAACCGAAATGATTACCAAGAAGGGCAACCGTATAGGCGCCGACAGCGTAAAATGCGACATATCCGAGATCAAGCAAACCGGCCAGCCCGACAACGATATTAAGCCCCCATGCCAGCATGACATAGATCAGGATCTGGATCGCGTAATTGTCAATCCATTTCTGGGATTGCGCCATGTTATCGACAACAAAGGTAACAATAAAAACAGGATAGATCAGCAGCAGGGCAATAATCATACCAGGTGCATATCGCTGCATCGCCGGAGTAATGGCAGCAATGTTTCCGGCAATCGCGCTTCGTATCCTGCTTGAATAAAGAAACAGCCAGGCAGCAGCCAGCAGTGCTGCAAGCATGATGGCGGTGATGGCCAGTTGGCCAAACTGGATTGAAAATACATAATTTCCGGCAACGGCTGCGGATATGTAGTAAAGCCATGCACGATAGGCAATGAACAGGATGATACCCGGGAAAAAAGCAAGGACAGCACCGCGTATACCGCCGCCGGAATAACACCAGGTAAACCGCCCGGCTCCGGCGATCAGCACATAATTAAAAAGATAGCCGAACTGCGGTGTAATCTGCAATTCGTTGTGGATATTCAAATCTGCCGGAAGGCCGACAATGAACACAAAAAGCAGAAAAGCAATAAAAGCTGTGCAGATGCCTTGAAACAGGGCACCTGAAAAACGTGCTTTTGCCGGGTTTGTACAGAAATTTTCCATGCGTGTATTCATACCTTCTCTGTCTCTGGATGGCCGAGAATGCCTGACGGCATGAAAATAAGAACAATTGCAAGAATGGCAAAGGCTGCGACATCCTTGTAATCAGGCGAAATATAGGCAGACCATAAGGACTCAATCAATGCAATCAAAAGTCCGCCGAGAACTGCTCCGGGCAGGGAACCGATACCGCCCAGTACTGCGGCCGTAAAGGCCTTGATACCGGGGATGAAGCCATCATAGAAATTGATCTGCCCATAATAGACAAAAAAGATGGTGCCTGCGACGGCTGCCAATGCTGCTCCGATAATAAATGTGATTGAAATTGTGCGATCAACATTGATACCGAGGAGCGCTGCCATTTTGCGGTCTTGTTCACAGGCGCGCTGGGCACGGCCAAGCGGTGTTCTGGCGACGATATAGGAAAATACCGCAAGCAGCACGGCAGTCGTGGCGATGACAAGTATCTGCTTGTTCTGAATCTGGATGTCCGTTCCGGGAATGGTCCACACGCCAGTGATAATGTCTGGAAGGGATTTGTTGCGCGGCCCTTGATGAATCTGGACAAAATTCTGAAGTACAATCGACATGCCGATTGCCGTGATGAGTGGTGCAAGGCGAAAGGAACCGCGTAACGGGCGGTAGGCAATCCGCTCAATTGTCCAGCTCCAGACAGATGTGAAAACCATGGACACAACCAGAACCAGGACAAGGACAACCGCGACCGGCATAACAGCCGGCATAAGTGTGCTCATCATGAAGCTGATAAGTGCAATGAAAGCGCCGGTCATGAAAACGTCACCATGAGCAAAATTGATCATGCCCAGAATGCCATAAACCATGGTGTAGCCAATGGCAATTAATCCGTATATTGCGCCCAGGGAAAGTCCGTTGATCAGAACCTGGAAAAAAAGATTATAGTCCATTAAAAACAGTCTCCGTACCTGTTCATTCTTTAGTATATTATTGCGCAATGCAGAAGTGGTTCCGCTTGTTATTAATGTATTTTTCGTTCATATCAGATAACAATCAGAATCCAATAAATTTGCCAAGGATTTTTATACAAAAATAATTTTTTCGGCTTTTATGTCCGGATTGGCAGCAGAATTCTTTAAATAATAATTTATTATAATGTCCTGATTATATCCCGGTAATTGTAATTATCTGTTTCTTGGAATATCCGGTTTGACTGTGAAAATGCCTGGCAGCCGGCTGTGCAGAAGAATTGTCATGTCATCTTCTGCCGTGGGCGCGTATGGAATAAACTGAAAAAATGTTTTGCAAAACTGAAGTACAGGCCTGGCGCTCTCAACTCGGAAAACCGCTGTTCTGCTGGTTTGACAGGAAATATTAAGGTATTATGCATGAGCGTGCCAAACACTGTCTGGCAGATCAGATGCACAGGGTTTATAATCAGACAGGGGAAAATCCGGACGCCAACATTTGTTGTTGCCGCAGACAGTTGGTTTTCTCGTAGTTTTCCTGATACACCGCCGTTCCTGAAACAGGCGGAACAAACAAGAGAACAGTCTGCTTTTTGCAGGCTGCCGTTTTTGCCGTTACCGGGAAAGTGCCGGCCGTTTGTCACTCTTTTGTTATCGGTCTTCGGGCGCACTTGTTTATTCCGTCTGGTTGGGATCATTTGTCTGTATTGTTCCGGGCGCGCTGGTATCAACGTAGGCGACAACAGACATGCCCGGCACAAGCCGGTCAATATCCTTCTGGTTGGGATCAAGTTCGATCCGCACGGGGATTCGTTGTGAAACCTTGGTGAAATTGCCTGTGGCATTATCCGGCTTCAGAACGCTGAATTCCGATCCCGCTGCCGGTGAAAGCCGCGCAACCCTGCCCGTCATGCGCCAGCCGTTCAGGGCATCAACCGTAAATGTTACCGGTTGGCCGGTTTTCATATTGGCAAGCTGTGTTTCCTTATAGTTTGCTATGATCCAGATGTCATCAGGAACCACAGCCAGAAGCTGTGTGCCAACGGAAACATATTGCCCGAGTTTTGCACCGACTTCGCCGACGCGGCCATCCCGCGGGGAATAGATTTTACTGTGCTCAAGATCAATCCGGGCCAGTTGAACTGTTGCTTCCGCTCCTGCAACGTCAGCGACAAGGCCGGCATGCGCAACAAGGATTGTCTGAAGATCCTGCCGGGCGACTTCCAGGCCGGCATCAGCTTGTTCAACGGCAGCCTGTGCCTGATCAAGTGTTGTGCGGGCTGTGTCTGCATTGCTTTGGGCGGCAATTCCCTTTTGGGCCAGCGGGCCGATGCGTTTCCAGTTGAGCGTTGCTTTCTGAAGTGCGGCTTTTGTACTTGCAATTTGCGCTTCAGCCGAACGAATTCTTGCCTGTGCAGATTCCTCCTGCTGGTGAGAATTGGCCAGGGCAGCCTTTTTTGAATTCCATATCGCCACAGCCTGATCCAGTTTTTGTTGGAATATCCGGTCGTCAATCCGGATAAGCAACTGCCCGGCCTTCACTTTTTGATAATCCACAACGGCAACTTCTGCCACATTGCCGGCCACCTGTGGGGAAAGGGCTGTTACAAAGCCTTTGATATAAGCATCATCGGTTTTCTCAATGCTATTCGTAAATGGAGGAAGCCGCCATGCATGGAGAATGCTTAGTACACCTGCGATACCGGCAATAATTACAATAATGTTTGCCGTTTGTCTTGGATTTGCTGTTAATCTTGAAAATCTGTCCATTGTTGGTCTCTGGTATGACAGGATTATGCTGCTGCGGGTATTGTTGTCATTGCGGAAGTACGTTTGAAAAATGTGTTTTTCGCCATTTTTATAAAAAGAATTACCAGAAGTGCGAGCGCGATACAGCAATAGATGCGAAAAACATCATTATAGGCAAGGATATTGGCTTCCAGCGTAGTTTGTTTGCTCAAGGTTGCAAGGCCTTCTGCTTGCAGCAGGTTTGGATCCTGCAGAATTTGCCGGTAAGGCATTGACAGGATTGAGATGCGGTTGGCCACGACCGGGTCGCTCAGGACAATATGCTGTGCAAGCATATTTGAATGATATTTTTCCAATATGATTTGCAGGCTGCTGAAAAATGCCGATCCCATCAAGCCGCCTGTACTTTGTGTAAACAGGAAAACGGCAATGAAGCTCAGGATATAGGTTGGCCCGCGCGCAAAAGCTGTCAGCATCCCCTTGGACATGGAGGGCGGCAGAAACAGCCCGGTTCCTATGCCGATCAGTCCCTGACTGAGATACATGTCAGGCGGGCGTGTCATATTGGTTGAATGGCTGTCCAGCCATGAGCCGGTAACAAGGCAAACCAATGCTATTACATGGAAGACATCTTCGCGGCCTGGCCTGAAAAAAAACGCACAGGACAATCCACCCAGAACAATACCGGCAATAACAAACAGATAAAGCGTGTAAAGCTCGTGGTTGAGCAGGCCGAAAAGGTTGAAGAAATTGATGGCAAGCGTTGACTGTTCCGAAAGTACGACGCGGAAAATCAGCATCACTATGGCGATATGCAGCATTTCCCGGCTGAATAGCCATCGCAGGTCGATTAGCGGGCTTTTTCGGTTAAGTTCAACCAGGGCTGCAATGATCAGAACAATAACTGCAATGGCAAATGCAACTCCCATCCAGCTTGCTTCCTGCCACCAGTAAAAACGCCCCACCGGCATAAGAGCGGCATTAATACCCAGTCCGGCTGCAATCAGTAAATAGCTGATAATATCAAGCTTCCCGATAACCCGGGCGCGTGGGGCATGGGTGAGCGGCAAATAAAAGATCAGTACAAGCCCGATGAGAGCCATTCCTGTTTCCAGGTGGTAAAGCCCGGGGAAATCTCCAATATCAAGAAGAGAGGGCGCGATAAGCCGTGACAGGGGCATTGCCAGGGCAACATTGATCAGATTCAGGCTTATACCTGTCGTCGTCTTTCTGGCTTGTGTAAAAGGCTCAATCATGTATAAAAAAGCCAGAGATGACATAGGGGCAGCAGCAATACCGCCCAGAAAACGGATAATCAGTGCAGTCCGGAAATCTGATACAAAAATATGCAGCAGGCAAACTGTGATGAAGCCGAAAATTGCAAGTGAAGCAAAGTTGCGCAAGCCAAATTCTGTACGGATTTTAATCAGAAAGAATGCCAGGCTGGCATAGGGTGCCATATAAGCGCTTACCAGCCATGTCGTTTCTGCAATGGTTGTGTGAAAATATCCTTGAATTTGCTGAATATTGGCCAGAACCATATACATCCCCAGCCCCTGGGTCCAGGAAAGTATGGTTGCAGTCAGGATATAAAGAAATGCGCGTGGCAGTGAAAATACAAAAACATTGCCGGGTTGATCGTCCGGAACAGCCTGAACTGGTGAAGTTCCAGTCGAGGCTGTTATTTCGTCACTCATAATTCTCACCGTTTCCGGTTGACAGGCACATTTTCTTCATCATCCGGATTTGTCATCACAGGAATTTCTCAATTGATCCCGCATGCAAATTGCATTTATCAATTTGCCCGGATTGTGTAATCCACTATGTTATCAATATCCTGTTTTTCAGGGAGAATGAACTGTTGATGTGCAATATACAGAAAATATATAGTTCTTTTTTTGTTATATTAAAACATCATCACGTAATAGTGAAATCAGGTAAAGCAGGGATTTACAGGACGATTTGTTTGGGGCTGGCGGTTAAAAAACAAGAAAGCTGTTTCTCCGGTCTGGATACTTTGACATCAGAAAGGGCATGATCATGGCTCTGGTATTTATTTCAGGTGGCGTGCAATTTTCTGTTTTGGTCTGCAAGGGACAGGAAAATGCTTATATTCCGAATGTCTTTTTTCTTGTATTCGGGCAAATTGCATGCATGATTCCGGTTGAGACAGCTTGGTAAGGAACCTGGAATTAAAATTTTCGTCGCAAAGTGCAGTAAGAAACATTATTCTGATACAAGAGTATTTTGTCTAATCAGGTGAAATGAGATGGCTGCACCGCATGCCTTTCTGGATATTCTGGCAAATCCGCAGGTGCGTGATGCCTACCTTGCGGGACGGATTTCTATTATTCTGTCTGCGGATCTTGGAACCATTTTATGGACAAACGGAGCTGGCGCACGTTTTATGGGATTTCGTACCGTGGCGGAATCTATCAATGTTGGCAGCGGGTTTGACCGTTTGACCTGCCATCAGGTTGAAGCGGGGCTGTCCGGTATGCGTCCGGTTCGTATCCGCGGCATACCGCAGGCGCAGAGTTTTCTGGTTAATGCAATATTGATTGAGCAACTGGGACAGGTCATCTTTCTGCGTTCGGCAGTGCCTGCTGTGGCAGAAAATGGCGTTGTTGATCTGACAGACGGTTTGAGTGATGAAACCACGCAAGCTGCTGTTCTTGATCTTTCGGGCCGGGTGGTGTCCGCTTCGCCGGATTTTGATCCGTATCTTTTTGCCAAAGAAGAATTGTCTGCATTATTGCAGGAAGCATACCGGGATGTCGGGGTGAAAAAGCGCTTTCTTGCTGAAAATGAAAACCGGCCGGTCGGGGTGCTGAAACTGAGTGATGAACCGGTGATATTTTTGTTGATTGCGGCAAAATCCAGTATGCATGAAAATAAAACGGCGGCAGAACAGAAATTTGTTTTTAAACCGCATAAACTGCCTTTACGTTTTGTCTGGAAGATTGATGCTGAAGGCAGGTTTACCGAAGTTTCTCCTGAACTTGAGGAAGTCGTCGGGCATAAATATGCTGATATCATCGGTCTTTCTTTTGCTGATCTGGCGGCGGACTGGAAGATGGATCGTGATGGGGCAGTCCGGGTTCTTTTGAGAAGTTATAATGCATGGTCAGGCCGCTCGCTTGACTGGCCGGTGGAAGATGAGAAAACCCGGGTTTCTGTTGAACTGGCTGCCCTGCCGGTTTATTCGCCTGACCGGGTTTTTTCCGGTTTGCGCGGTTTTGGTGTGATCAATGCAGTTGTAAAGCCTGAAGCCGCTGACATGGCAGATACTGGCAAGACCGTTGCAGGCGGGCTGTCTCCGCAGGAGCATGAAGCATTTTCCACCATTGCCCGCCATCTGAGGGCGGATATTCTGGCTGTTGGGGAAGGGCAGGAGCCTGCGCCGGTTGTTGGGGATAACTTCGGAGAAAATGATGCGGGAGTGAGAAACATTGCTGCATGGCCTATTGAAACAGCAGAAAATGACAGGCAGGAAGGCAATGATATGCCGCCGCTGGATAAATTGTTTCCTTTAAATCAGCTTCCGGTTGCTGTACTTGTTTACCGCGATGCCCGTGCGCTTTTCATCAATCAGGCATTTCTGGATATGGTGGGTTATTTTTCTGCCGATGCGTTCAGGCAGGCCGGGGTCCTGACAGATGTGCTGGATGAGTGGATTCCACGAAATATCATCCGCATGGCATCAGGTGATATTGTGCCTGTTGATATATCTGTGCGTCAGATCGCATGGGAAGATGGCCGGCTTGCTTACATGGCTTCATTTATCCGTGCAACAGCTGATGGGCCGCAACGGGCAGGTAAAACAGAAATGGAAGCGCTGGAATATAAATCAGGTCAGCTTGCGGCACTGCTTAACATGGTGTCTGATGGCATTATCATACTTGACAGTGCGGGTATTGTTGCTTCGGCAAATGAGACAGCAGTTCGCATGTTCGGTTTTTCATCCGGACATATGAACGGGCAGTTGTTCAGCCGGTTTTTTACTGAAAAAAGCCTGGAGGTTATCCGCCTCGGTTTTCATGCGGCCAAACAGGAAGGCCGGCGTCTTGTTGCGGGTGAGGGACAGGAAGTAGAGGGTATGACCGCCAGGGGTGATGTGCTGAAGCTGCGTGTCAATTTTGGCCGTATGGAACTTGATGACAGTTATTTTCTGATGGTACGGGATATGACCCGTTTTCATGCCATTATAGCCAACCTTATACGGGAGCGCGGCCAGGCGGAGGAAGCTTTACAGAAAAAAGCCCGTTATCTTGCTCTTGTCAGCCACGAAATCAGAACGCCGATTAATGCGGTTATCGGCTTGTCACAGTTAATGCTGGAGGAAAAATCCGAGCCGTTGCTCAATAACAGGTACCGTGATTATCTGGGCGATATTGTCCGTTCGGGCGAGCATATCATGACATTGCTTAATGATTTGCTGCAAGTATCAAAAAGTGAGGAAGATCAGGTGAAACTTGATGTGAAGCCGGTTTCGCTGCCTGTCATTCTCAATGAGGTGCTGGGACTGATGATGCCGCAGGCCAATGCAAGCCGGGTTATCATACGCTCAGGTGTGCCGGATGACCTGCCGTCAATTACGGCTGATGCGCGCTCGGTCAAGCAGATTCTGCTCAATCTGCTTTCCAATGCCATCCGTTTTACGCCACAGGACGGGCAGATCGTCATTTCGGCTTATCATCACCGGCAGCCAAATGAGGTTTTGTTGCGCATTCGTGATACCGGTGTTGGCATGAGCCAGATGGAGCTACAGGAAGCCATGCAGCCTTACCGGCAGATCAAGCGTAAAGATATGCCGGCAAACAAGAGTGCAGCCGAGGGGACAGGGCTGGGCCTGCCATTGACCAGGGCGATGGCTGAAGCAAACAATGCCCGCTTTACAATGCATTCCAGGCCGGGAAAGGGCACAATTGCAGAAATCACCTTTATGGTTGCTGCGCAACGTCCGGCGGCTTCGTGATTTTCTGATTGCGGGCCATCATAAAACTCATGCCAGGTTCCTGAAAGGCAAGTCAGCGTTTCTGCTGACTGAGAAGATCACGGATTTCTGTTAAAAGCTGTTCATTATGCGGCAGGGGCTTTGTTTCGGGCTTTTGTCCGGATGTGTGGCGTAAAGTGTTCAGGCCCTTCACCACAAGGAAAAGAACCCACGCAATGATCAGGAAGTTGATAAGCAGTGTAATGAAATTACCGTAGGCAATTGTTGCACCTGCCTGGCGTGCCGCGGCAAGAGTTGCCTGCGGCTGACCTGCAAGCTGGACGAACATGTTTGAAAAATCAATACCGCCGGTAATCAGGCCGATGACAGGCATCAGAATGTCATTGACAATAGAATTGACAAGGCCGCCGAAAGTGCTGCCAATGATAACGCCGATAGCAAGGTCGACCATATTTCCTTTAAGGGCAAATTCTTTAAATTCTTTCAGCATGTTTTATCTCCACTCCGTCTGGCGGGTTTTCGGCAAAGATGAATATTATGAACGATAGGGCCAGGTAATGGCGCTTGAAAGAGCAGTCCGGTGGATATTCCGGCTTCAGCACAGATAAATTAACATTATAGCCGGAAAAAACGAGGGCAGTATTCGGGATCATTTTCTGATAGGGTAATGCAGGATCGGAAAACGGTCCGGTGCGCTGTTTTTCCTGGGCAGACGCTGCACACTTTTTCTGAAAATGCTCTGAAATACCGGGAAAAAACAATGAAAATTATCAGAATTGATCATATTTCGATATTGTTTTGTGCATTAAAAGCGTGGCAGTTTTCAGAGGCAGGATAGTTGTATCTGCCCGGTGGCCTGTCATGTCAGGAGACAGCTTCCTGTTTTTGCGGGGAGGGGTCAGATTTTAACAGCATCAGCAGGCGGCAGGGCTGGCTCTTTATATCAGAGTATTCTATGAAAAGCTGTGTCAAACAGGTTTAGCGATGAAATTCATCTATAAAATCATTCCGCGTGTCCTCTGGGAAGATGCCTGCAAAACGGGGGTATTTACTGGTGCCCCTGTTGATCAGGCCGATGGTTTTATTCACTTTTCCACTGCCTTGCAGATTGCTGAAACAGCGAACAAACATTTCAGGGGGCAAAAGGATTTGCTGCTTTTGCGCGTGCCGGAAGATGTGTTCGGTAAAGAATTGTGTTATGAAATATCGCGCAATAATGCGTTTTTTCCACACCTTTATGGTGAACTGCCGGTACATCTGGTACAGGATGTCATATCGTTTGAATCGGACAAGTACGGCCTGTTTTCTTTTACGGAACTGAAATAATGGGTGTTTTCTGGCGTCTTGGCCGGCCTTTGCTGTTTATGATCGAACCCGAGCGTGCCCATCATCTTGCCATAAACGCATTGAAATCCGGGCTGGCAGGTGTCAGACCGGTTGGTGACAGGGTTTTGCAGCTTTCTGTAGCTGGTCTTGCATTTCCCAATCCGCTGGGGCTGGCAGCCGGCTTTGATAAAAATGCCGAAGTTCCGGATGCAGTTCTGCGGTCCGGTTTTGGCTTTACCGAAATCGGAACTGTTACGCCTCTGCCCCAGGTGGGTAATATCCGTCCACGTTTGTTCCGGCTGGTGAAGGATCAGGCTGTTATCAATCGTATGGGGTTTAACAATGCAGGACATGCAGCGGTTTGCCGGCGGCTTGCAGCCCGTGGAAGACAGGGCATTGTCGGTGTCAATATTGGTGCCAACAGAAATTCCGGCGACAGGATTGCTGATTACATAAAGGGTATCGAGCATTTTTATGCTGTATCTGATTATTTTACCATTAACATCTCTTCCCCCAATACACCGGGTTTGCGGGATTTGCAGACAGGGGAGAATCTCCGCCAGCTGCTGGACGCTGTTCTTGCGGCGCGTGGGAGGCAAATGGAAAGGGCAGGGCGACCTTGTCCGGTTTTTCTTAAAATTGCGCCTGATCTGGCGGAAAAAGAGCTGGATGATATTGCCGAAGAGGTTTTGTCAAGTAAGCTGGACGGCCTTATCATTTCGAATACGACAGTTTCCCGTACCGGGCTGACAGATCATAAAAGAGCAAGAGAATCGGGTGGCTTGTCCGGTCTGCCACTTTTTCAGCGCTCGACAATTGTGCTTGCCAGAATGCGCAGGCGGCTTGGTTCGCGATTTCCGATTATTGGTGTTGGTGGTGTCCATGATACAGCAACCGCCCTTGAAAAAATCAAGGCGGGGGCTGATCTGCTTCAACTCTACACAGGCCTGGTTTATCAAGGGCCGGGCATGGTCACAGATATTCTCAAGGGTTTTATTACCGTCTGCCGCAGGGATGGTGTGGACAATATTACCAAATATCGTGATCGCAATCTGGAAAAGTGGGCAGATCAGAATATGGATATATAACAGGGAAATACACAGATCCCCCCTGTTTTTCATGGAAAAAATAACAGGAACTTGCATGAAGCCCTTGCAAAAGGCTATGATTCTCCGTATGTCACCGGGCAGCAGATTACTGCTGCTTTTGTTTGGGGATGCGGTCGTAGCTCAGTTGGTTAGAGCGCAGGTTTGTGGCACCTGAGGTCGTAGGTTCGACCCCTACCGACCGTACCATTTGATATACCGGTTTTGCTTTTGTGCGTGTGCCGGTATGATGTGCTGTGTTTCCAGAGAAGGCATCTGGCCGTCAGATGCGGCTTTGACATCCGCAAGACGTACGACGGGCAGGAAATCAAAGCATATAGCCGATCGTGCAAGATCACATAGCTCTGGAACTTTCGGGCTGAAAATGCTATTGTAAGATACAGGAAATAATAATCCGGTGTTTTAATGTCGTCCTCGGTTAAAAGGAAATTACAGGCAAAGGCCGAGAATGTGCCGCCTTATATTCAGGCTTTGCGTGGGGTGAAGAGTTGGGAACAGGCGAAAGAATGGCTTGCCTACCGCAGTATTGAGGATATCGAATGCATTACGCCTGATCAGGCAGGGGTTGCCCGCGGCAAGATGATGCCGATGAAGAAATTCACTTCCGAAACGTCTCTGGCGCTGCCTTCGGCTGTTTTCATGACAACAATTTCTGGAGGCTATCCTGAAGATGGCAACGGGTTTTATTATCCTGAAAGAGATGGCGATCTGAAGCTTGAGCCTGATCTTTCCACCCTTTGTACCGTTCCGTGGGAAGATGACCCGACAGCACAGGTCATCTGTGATCTGGTTTACCAGGATGGCGGCATCATCGGTTTTACACCGCGCAATGTGCTGCGTTCGGTTGTAGAGGCCTATAAAAGGCTGGGTTTGCGCCCGATTGTAGCACCTGAGATTGAATTTTACCTTGTCCGCAAAAATCCTGATCCCGATTATCCGCTGGTTCCGCCGGTCGGCAGGTCAGGACGCGCCATTGGCGGCGGGCAGGGCTATTCCATCGCCGGTGTGAACGAATTTGACGAATTGATTGATGATATTTATCATTTTTCGGAGGCACAGGGACTGGAGATTGATACTCTCATTCATGAAGAGGGTACAGGCCAGCTTGAAATCAACTTGCGCCATGGCGATCCGATTGAACTGGCTGATCAGGTTTTTCTGTTCAAGAAAACAATCCGTGAAGCCGCATTGAAGCATGACATGTATGCAACCTTCATGGCCAAGCCTATTCAGGGGCAGCCAGGGTCTGCCATGCATATTCACCAGTCGGTTGCCGATATCAGGACAGATACGAATATTTTTTCCAACGCTGATGGAAGCGAAAGTGAGGCATTTTATCATTTTATCGGCGGCTTGCAGAAATATATGGCAAGTGCGCTGGTCATGCTCGCTCCATACGTCAATTCTTACCGGCGGCTTGTTCCTGATGCTTCGGCACCTGTTAATCTGCGCTGGGGATATGACAACCGTACTACCGCGTTTCGTGTGCCCCGCTCCGGGCCGGAAGGGCGGCGTGTTGAAAACCGTATTCCTTCATCGGATACCAATCCTTATCTGGGGCTTGCGGCTTCCCTTGCCTGCGGGCTGATTGGTCTTGACAAAAAGATAATGCCTGATGAACCGGCGGCAGGCACGGTCAATGCAAATGAGGTTGAATTACCGCGCGGCCTGATAGAGGCAGTTACGCTTTTTGAGGGAAATGAAGAACTGAAAATGATTCTGGGGCATTCCTTTGTCGCAACCTACGCTGCAATCAAGCGTCAGGAATTTGAAACCTTCATGGAAGTGATCAGTCCCTGGGAGAGGGAATATCTGCTTCTCAATGTTTGAGGCCAGGGTGTATGGCGGGTTTTGATTTTATGTCTCCGGGACGTTCGTGGTACGGGGCAAGTGTTGATGCATGGCCTCGTTATCCTGCTCACCACGGTGATATGAAATGTGATGTGGTTATTATCGGCGGCGGTTTTACGGGTTTTTCGGCCGCCTGCCATCTGGCGCGTGCCGGGGTTGATGTTATCCTGATTGACGAGCGCCGTTTCGGTGATGGTGCATCGGGCCGTAATGGTGGACAGCTTGGCACCGGCCAGCGCCAGTGGGTGGAGGCACTGGAAAAAGACTGTGGTTTTGAGCGGGCCAAGGCCTTGTTTGACCTTGCCGAGAGTGCAAAGCCCTATCTTTTCGATTTTGCGAGAACGTCCGGGATTGATATGGATTACCGGCCTGGTCATATGTCTGTTGTCCATAAAACCCGCTATCTTTCATCTTATCGCGCTCATGTTGAAACAATGGTTCGTTATGGCTATAGCCGTCTTTCTTTCATGGAGCGTGAAGAAACAGCTGAACGGCTTGGCAGCGTGCGGTATTCGGGCGGTATCCGTGACATGGGAACCGGCCATATCCATCCGCTGAAGCTGCTCATCGGCACGATGCATGCGGCAGAACGCGCCGGAGCCAGACTTTTTGAGAAAACCCGGGCACTTTCGGTTAACAGGCAGAATGGGGTGGCGGTTGTCAGGACAGCCTGCGGCACAATTACAGCCGGCAGGGCATTGCTTGCCACCAACGGTTATGGCGGTAATCTTGAGCCGGTGGCTGCTGCCCGGGTTTTGCCGATCCGTTCCTTTATCGGCGCAACCGAGCCGCTCGGTCAGTACAGTCCGGTTCTGCCGGGTGGTGAATCGGTTGATGATTCCCGTTTTGTTGTGCGCTATTTCCGAAAGACACCGGATAACCGGTTGCTTTTTGGTGGCAGCGAAACCTATGGCAACACCACGCCTGGAAATATGGAAGAGCGGGTGCGTGATCAACTTCGGGATGTTTATCCCGATCTGGCTGATGTCCGTTTTACGCATATCTGGGGCGGGACAGTCGGGATTACTGTGCAGCGGCTGCCTTTTGTTTGTGAAGTAAAGCCTGGTATTGTTTATTGCGGCGGCTATTCCGGGCATGGGGTTATGCTTTCGCATTTCTTTGGCAGGTTGTATGCGGAAAGTGTACTTGGCGGCAGTGACCGCCTGCAATACATGAAAGAGTTGAAAATTTCGCGTTTTCCCGGTGGGATTTTGCGTTCTCCCTTGCTGTTTGTAGCAATGACGTGGTTTTCTCTGCTTGATAAAATCTGAGTGAATGCTGTTTTAAGAAAAGTATAAAATCCGGAAATCAGAATATACTGATAAAACAAAGACAGACATGCTTTGACGGAATTAACGGGTTATTCAGAACCTGTCTGATTATAATTCCTGATACAGGGCAATTACGACAGATTGATTCTGCCGGTATTTTCAGACAGGACAAGCTTTATGGCAAGCAAGATCATTCCGGTTCCACCTTTCGACTGTATTGTCTTTGGTGGTGGGGGCGATCTGGCAGAACGCAAGCTTATACCGGCACTTTATCATCGGCAATGTACGGGCCAGTTCAGTGAACCGTCCCGCATTATCGGTGTATCACGTTCAGCGATGAGTGATACTCAATATCGTCATTTTGCCAGTCGGGCAATTGAAACCCATGTGAAGAAAGAAAATATTGATGCTGTACAGGTTGAGCGGTTTCTGTCCCGGCTGTCTTACATACCGGTGGATGCGGCATCGGATGCCGGCTGGGATGAATTGAAGGAAAAGATAGAGGAAAATCCCGCAGAAGTCCGGGCATTTTATCTGGCTGTCAGCTCGTTACTTCTGGGTAATATTGCAACGCGGCTGGGTGCTGGCGGCCTGGTTACGGCAGGTACCCGGATTATTGTTGAAAAACCGATTGGCAATGATCTTGAAACGGCGCGCGCGTTGAACAATTGCCTGGGTGAAGTGTTTTCTGAAAATCAGATTTTCCGTATTGATCATTATCTGGGTAAGGAAACAGTTCAGAATTTGATGGCGCTGCGTTTTGCCAATGCGCTTTATGAGCCGTTGTGGAATTCAGACCATATTGACAATGTGCAGATTACAGTTGCCGAATCTGTCGGGCTTGAAGGACGGGCCGGTTATTATGACAATGCCGGTGCCTTGCGCGATATGGTGCAGAACCACATGCTGCAACTTCTTTGCCTTGTGGCGATGGAGCCGCCTTCCTTTCTTGACGCGAATACCGTGCGCGATGAAAAGCTGAAAGTGTTACGTTCACTTGCGCCGGTTGATAACCATAATACAGGGGCATGTACAGTGCGTGGCCAATATCTGGCTGGCGCATCTTCAAATGGGCCGGTGCAATCGTATCTGCAAGATCTTGGGAAAAAGAGCAGCAATACAGAAACCTTTGTGGCACTGAAAATCAATATTGCCAGCTGGCGCTGGGCCAATACACCTTTTTATCTCAGAACCGGCAAAAGAATGGCGGCCCGATTTTCCGAGGTTACGGTTACGTTCAAGTCGATTCCGCATTCGATTTTTGATAAAAATTCAGGGGAGGTTATCGCAAACCGGCTTGTTATCCGCCTTCAGCCTGATGAAGGCGTCAAGCAGTGGCTTATGATCAAGGACCCGGGGCCGGGTGGCATGCGCTTGCGCCATGTTCCGCTTGATATGAGCTTTGCCAGTGCTTTTTCCGGGCGCAATCCGGATGCTTATGAGCGGCTTCTGATGGATGTTATGCGCGGCAACCAGACGCTTTTCATGCGGCGTGATGAAGTTGAAGCTGCCTGGCAGTGGATTGCCCCGATTCTTGAGGGATGGGAGCAAACCCGGCAGCCGGTACATGGTTATAATGCCGGCACATGGGGGCCGTCGCGATCCGTTGCCATGATTGAAAGAGATGGCAGAACATGGAACGATCCTGTTTGAGAGGCACATATGATTGCCATGAATATTGATCGCCACAATTTTGATACGCCCAATGCGCTTGCTGGCGCCCTTGCTGATCGTGTTGCCGCAGAACTCAGTGTTGCTGTCAAAGAGCGGGGCCATGCCGTTCTTGCTGTATCAGGCGGGCGTACTCCGCAACATTTTTTTGAGCGTTTGTCAATGGCGGATATTTCATGGGAGCATATTATCATAACCCTGGTGGATGAGCGTTTTGTGCCGGTGGATCATCTCCGTTCAAATGAAAAACTGGTTCGCCGTTATCTTATACAGAATTTTGCCGGAAAGGCGCGCTTTATCGGTCTTTATGTTGCGGCAAGGACGGCGGAGCTTGCCGCTTTTTCAGCCGCGAACAGGATTAGCGCACTGTCAAGGCCGTTTGATGTTGTGGTGCTTGGTATGGGAGATGACGGGCATACGGCCTCTTTTTTTCCAGGAGGAGATCGTCTGAATCAGGCGATTGACCGTAACTCGCGTGCTCTTGTTGTGCCTATCCACGCCAGGGGCGTGGGAGAAGCACGTCTGACCCTGACCCTGCCGCTGCTTGTCAGCGCCCGTTTCATTGCATTGCATATTGAGGGTAAGGAGAAACTTGTAAGTTTTGAACAGGCATTGCAGAATGGCCCGGAGACGGATATGCCGATCCGGGCCGTTTTATATAGTGCTGAAAGTCCGGTTCAGGTGTTCTGGTCACCGGTAATAAAAGAGGTTGAAGACGGATATCCTGTCGCTGATGAAAATTTTTTCGATGTAGTTGAGGTGTGTGATGAGCCTGGTTCCGACAATCCGTCAGGTGACGGAGAAGATAGTTGAGCGTTCAAAGGCAACGCGCGAGAAATACCTTGCCCGTATTGCCGGGGCTGTAGAGCAGAAACCTCGCCGTTCCTATCTTGGCTGTGCCAATCAGGCACATGGTTTTGCTGCTTGCGGGCCTGTTGATAAATCCCGCCTGAAAGAGGATGTCGCCGGCAGTCTTGGTATTATAACCGCTTATAATGATATGCTTTCTGCACATCAGCCATTTGAGCATTTTCCTGCTGTTATCCGTGAAGCGGCACGTGACGCAGGCGGGATTGCGCAGGTGGCGGGTGGTGTGCCGGCGATGTGTGATGGCGTTACGCAAGGGTTTACAGGCATGGAGCTTTCACTGTTTTCGCGTGAGGTGATTGCCATGGCGACGGCTGTCGGGCTTTCGCATGATACGTTTGATGCTGTTCTGTATCTCGGTGTTTGTGATAAAATTGTGCCGGGTCTTGTCATGGGGGCACTGACTTTCGGTTATCTTCCGGCTGTTTTTGTACCTGCCGGGCCGATGACCAGCGGTCTTCCCAATGATGAAAAGGCTATGGCCCGCCAGCTTTATGCCGAAGGCAAGATTGATCGTAAAGCTTTGCTTGAAGCAGAATCCCGATCATATCATGGGGCGGGGACGTGTACATTTTACGGTACGGCCAATTCAAACCAGATGATGATGGAAATGATGGGGCTGCATCTGCCCGGTGCTTCTTTTATTAACCCCAATACACCGCTGCGTGATGCATTAACGCGTGAAGCAGCAAAACGGGCGCTGGCAATCACAGCTATGGGAAATGAATATACGCCTGTCGGGACGATGATTGATGAGCGCTCGTTTGTAAATGCTATTGTCGGGCTTAATGCGACCGGCGGTTCAACCAATCATACTATTCATCTGATTGCTATGGCAGCAGCTGCCGGAATTCGTATAAACTGGCACGATATTGCCGAGATTTCGGCTGTCGTTCCCCTCATTGCCCGAATTTATCCGAATGGCCTTGCTGATGTAAATCATTTTCATGCTGCTGGCGGCATGGGCTTTCTGATTCGTGAGTTGATGGAGGCGGGACTTGTTCATGATGATGTCCGCACTGTTTGGGGTGAAGGGCTTGAAGCTTATGCCATTGAGCCAAAACTTGGCAAGAACGGCAAGATTATCCGGGAGCAGGCAGTGTGTACCAGCGGTGATGAAAAAGTCCTGACAAATGTTGAAAATCCTTTTCAGCAGGATGGGGGTATCCGTGTTCTTTCCGGCAATCTTGGCCAGGCGATTATCAAGGTTTCTGCTGTCAAACCGGAACATTGGGTTGTTGAGGCGCCTGCCAGGGTTTTCAATTCGCAGGAAGCATTGCAGCAGGCTTTCAAGGCGGGGATGCTGGATGGACAGGATTTTGTCGCTGTTGTCCGTTATCAGGGGCCTAAAGCCAATGGTATGCCGGAATTGCACAAGCTGACAACTGTTTTGGGTATTTTACAGGACAAGGGGCAAAAAATAGCACTGGTCACGGATGGGCGTATGTCTGGCGCTTCCGGTAAAGTGCCGGCAGCCATTCATGTGACACCGGAGGCGCTCGATAATACTGCCCTGGCAAAAATCGGGGACGGGGATCCGGTGCGGCTTGATGCAAGTAAGGGTGTGTTGCAGTTACTGGTTGATGAGAGGGTGCTGGCGGGCCGGATTTTGGAAACACCTGATCTTTCCAGAAATTCCTGCGGGACAGGGCGTGAGCTTTTCCGCATATTCCGTCAGATGGCCAGTTCTGCTTCTTCCGGTGCAACAGTTGTTGAGAATTCGTGAAATGTTACATTGGAATATTCGATCAATACAATGAAATCGGATATTCTTCTCCGTTTTTTGCATTGGTTTGTCCAGCCGGATAAAGTATCCGAATCATTATTTAGTTATAACATAATGATATATTGATTCTTATTTTGCAGAAACTTTGTAAATTTTTATTTATTTGTGCATAAAATAAATGGTAAAGATTTTATTAATTGTTATTGATTTGATTTGATTTTATTCTGATAACTCCGAAGGTGGAGTTGTTGAGAATGAATATTATGTCAAAACTGCCACTTCCTGAGCTTGCTCAGGATATTGCATTTTCCTTTTGGGTTGATGGAAATAGTGAGGAAGAATACAGCGTTGTTGCTTTTGCTGTAGAAGAAGCTGTTTTTTCATTAACACGGGTGGAAATTTTACTTTTTTCTGCTTGTGGTACGCTTGACCTTGAAGGGATGCTTGGCCGGAAGGCGATGCTGATGGTGCAAGATCGCCAACAGGATTTTCCGCGATATTTTACGGGCCTTGTTGTCAGGGCGACAAGCAGTTTTGAAGGTACTGATGGTATCATTATCCGTATTTTATTGCTTCCCGAGCTTTATAAACTTGACAATGGCTGCCGTTACCGCACTTTTCAGGGGGTAAGTGTACCTGATATTGTACAGACAATTTTTTGCGAACATGGAATTGATGATGCTATCTGGCTGTTAACGGCAAATTATTCTTCCCGTCAGTTCTGTATGCAGTATGGTGAAAGTGATTTTGCTTTTGTGCAGCGGATATTGGGCGAAGAGGGAATTTTTTATTATTTCGCTTACGGAAATGAAGGGGATCATCAGCTTGTACTCTGTGACAAGATACAGGTTTTGCTTGATTGCCCGGGGCAGACCCGGCTTGACTATGATATTAGCCCTTTCGGCCAGGGTAGTGATATTTGCTGTTTCTCTCTGATGCGGGGATATCACATGGGGAGGGGAGAGGCGAGTGCCCGCCTTCATACAGATCTGTGCGGCAAGGCCAATTCTCCACATCTTGTATCTGGACATGCTGTCACACTGAACCGTCATCCTGATGAGGCCATGAATGGCAAGTGGTATCTGACCTCTGTCCGGCATGAGGGAATTCAGCTTGGAGGCTGGTTTTCGGGTTATGATTCCGATAACGGTTTTTTTCTGAACAGGCAGTCATGGTTGAATGTTCTGAGGTCTTCATTTTTGCCGGCAACACTGAAAAGTCCGGGATTTCTGGACAGGCTGGCGCAATATGCATCTTTTTCAGGATGTGATGGCAGAGAACCGGGCCTTCTGGAAATGTGTGACGGGACAGGCTATGTCTGTATGTTCAGTGCTCTTGATTATAATGGAACATATAATATACCACAGGGTGTAAAGCCTGTGGTTGCCGGGCCGCAGAGGGCGCAGGTTATTTCCGTTGACGCGCAGATACCTCGCTGCAAGGTTTTTTTCACAATGACGCAAAACGGTCAGGACAGGGCTGATGATGTTACATGCTGGGTCAATCTGGCTTCACCTTTGGGGGCTTTGCCTCTTCCGACACTGCCGGCGGAGGGTGAGAATGTCATTGTCGATTTTCTGGGAGGAAACCCTGATCAGCCGATTATCATTGCGCGTGGCACGGGTGTGGACGGAGGTAATGGGGGGGCTGTTTGTGAAGACGGTTGCACCAGGACTGAAAACCTGTATGCAACCGGACGCAATCCCTTGCAGGCGATGATGGCTGATCTTGCAAGAAGTGCAGTCTATCAGAAAGCTGCTTCGGTTGAAGGTTTTTTCTCGGAAAAACCTGCCATATCCCTGTCTGAGATGCGGGAAGCTTTTTCGGAGGAAGAGAGAAATTTCAAAGCTGACAAGCAAATGCAGGAGCGGGTCAGAACATCACGGGTTATTGATATTGGCCACCACCAGAGAGAAAATATAAAAGGTATTTATGAACTCAATTGTGGTGAAAAATACCTTTGCAGGACAACCCGGCTGAATATTGATGCATTGCAAAAGCTTACCATTCGCGGGCCTGGAGGACGAGTGCTTATTGATGGGGCATCCGTTACGCTTGAAGCTCCCATAATCCGGCTGAGGGGCAGGCTGGTTATTGAGGAAGAGGCGTTTGACCGGTTTGACGGAATAAAGGCCGCTATCCGGGATGAACTTCCCTTGGTGGCGCAATGTCCGGTGAATGGGCATGCGGATGATGGCAAGACCTGAATTGTTTGTATTGTCTGGAAGTTTTTGTTGTGAGATGTGGTCATTTGATTTTTTTAGGGGCGGTGTGCCTGTTTCTTGCTGGTTGCTCTGAAATCGAGATACACGGGACAGGCCCGGCAGGAAGAAGCCTGCCTGTTGACCGTCGGGGTGAACATTCCCCGACATTGGCTGTTCAGAGACCAAGCCGCCGTCCGAGACGTAATGCTGAATGGGGGCGTCTTGTCCGTCCCGGGGAAAATGCATCGTGTCTTGCTTCTGTAACAGGCAGTCCGTGTTGTGATTTTCCGGTCTGGCTGCATGAGGCGCAGAAATTTAACGGACTCTATGCCGGGCATAATCTGCAAGATGCAAGCAATGCTGCCATGCCCCGGTTGTTTAATAATCCCGAGTTTAATGAATATGGAGAAAATCTTGCTCTTGTGCATATGTGGAATCACGCGATCCTGCATATGCGCAAGCAAAGGAAATACCGTATTTATGACAAAAGAGCGCCATGGAGTGGTATCTTTGCTCATTGGTGTCTGACACAGGTAATAAATCCGAGAACGAAGACTGCCTATGAAGGTGTTGCCGGTGATCCGTCTGTTGTGGAGAACTGGCTGAAATATGGCAAGGCCTGTGAGCCGTGTTTTGGTGCGCTGATGGTGGTTAACAAAAATGGGAGCCGCTATGTTATTTTTTGTGTTGGCGCAAGTGTGGTGCCGGTAAGGGCAGACGACGGGATAGAGGAATATAAAAAGGTTTATCTCGGATTTGGCGGTGATCAGGGTAACAGGGTATGCATATCTGTTATTGAGATTTCTGATGTTGAGGCTTTCCGCCTGCCGGTCGGTTACCGGCCATGCAGGGAGCATTTCAAGCTTGAACATTCTGCCTGGGGGGAGCCGTACAGACAAGTGGCAATCAGCAGCGCGGTTCCTGTCGCTATCTAGAGCACTTTTCAATCAAATGAAATATTTGACGTCTGCAAGAATATGACCAACTATAAGGAATGCGTTTTGCAGTTGAATATTTCATTTTGCATCTGCGTACATACGGTAAAACAAAAATCAAAGTATCTGATTTGGTACAATCAAAACTTGAAATGGTTCAGAATGTTGTTGTTGTTATATAAACAGAAAATGGTGTGAAAAAAGGCTGGGTAAAAGAGGATAGAGCAGCGAGCCTGAGGACGAGTGCCGGTTTTCGGGTGGATCTGCTGCCCAATCAGGAGTTTGGAGCGGCATTGTGCGGATCATATGAACGTACGCTGCTCTTGTTATACCAACAGAGCGGATAGTATGATGAGTTTAAGCATTCCGAAAGAGATTCATTATAAGCAACGCGATTTTGTGCTTGATATCTCCAGAACATTACAAAGAAACTATAAGTCAAATGAGCTTTTGTCCTTAATGGAAGCTGGTGCCTCCCTTAATGGTGCGACAAGCGATCTGCTATCAGCAATTGAAGATTACCCTCCCAAAAAATGGTCGGTTCTTCATAATACGATGTTTGAGGAAGTGGCGCCCTATCTTGTCAGCCTGCAAATGCCCCCCTGGTTTCAGGAAGGAGATCCGTTGACGACATTCATTGATTGGCTTGCCGACCAAACATATTTTTCCCACTGGGGAGTATTTTTTATTACTGAGTCAGATTTTTCAGAAGTGAAAACATTTTGGCAACGTTTCAGTTATACCAGCTTTGCCGGTAAAGAAACAGCTTATTTCCGTTTTTATCATCCCTGGTTTTTCCATTCCCTGATAAAAAAATTGGGGAAAAAGGATTATGCGAGGATCGGAGCAATTGTTAATATGATCTTTTACTTCGATTATTTCAAACCAAATATTGTCTATATCTACCGGTTTTACCAAAATGACCATAAAGTAGAACAATATGATTTGTTACAGGAAGATGTCAGTTCTATCGCCAGCTTGGCGATGTCCGGTTTCAGGCTGCATGAAGTAAATGGGGTGATCTGATGCGAACTGTTTATAATCAACAGGATCATATTCCGGAATTTGTGCAGTCTGCTCAGGTTCTTGAGAAACTGTTTTATGAAGATCAGCTTGTGCTTTTTCAGAAGAGGACAAGTGTTTTCATGCAGGAATCTTTTCCCGGGCTTTCTGCTACGCTGACAGAGGTGGAAATTGAAAATCTTGCCATAGCGGTGATGAAACAGGCAGAGTGCTGGAGTTATGTGAGCGAACAGGAAATTTGGCAGTATCTGATCGTTGTCGTATATTGTGGGTTCTTTTTTGATACGGATCCCCAATATGCCGATTTTCTCCATACTGTTGGCTGGAACAGACAGGCAACCAATCGTTCCAGAATAATCAACAGGCTTCTTGATATGGTTGATGAGTTCTATGTGACGTGCGAAAGGGATTTTGAAAATTTTGGCAGAAAACTTAAATGTATTGTACAATTTTATATGGGATGGAATTATAATGTGTCACTGACAGATAATATGCGTATCACTATACTGGAAAAGGTGCTTCAGGAGGTTTTTTCTGCTCGCTGGGCTTTATTGTTGCCATCAACCAGACAGTTTATGCTTTCCACTAATCTGAAACATGCGGACAGTTTGGGTTTTTCGGTTAGAGACGGGATTATCTATACACTTGCTGCTGTCTATTTCGGGCAGGCTTTTGAGCGAAGTCCGGTTTATCCCTGGGCGCATTTTCTGGGGGATACAAATATTCCAGCGACATTACGGGTTGAGCAATTTATTGAAGCGGTGCAGAATCATTTTTGCAAACTGGTAATATAATGTACAGACAGCACTTTTGAAACAGCAGGGTTCCGGTATCTGCTTCTTTGCAGGTTTGCAGGGATAGATGTTCAGCCTGTAAGTGAAGATATCTGGCAACATAGCGATTTTAGTGATTTACGATGGCCTGGTTCACAGATATCCTGAGCCGCTTTGCAGGATGGATGTTCATCGATTATAAACAGGGCTTCCTGTGGCTGGCTGGTTTACCCGGGAAACGCAGAGTATCTTTGCCCGTAGTTTTTTACCGGATACCTTGGCGACAACGCGTCCCCCACGATCTGCAATGCCTGGGATGAGTGCGCCTTGCCTGGCGCTGCGGATGCGCTTATCTGACGTGTATCGTCATCGCAGTTGTTCTTCTTCAGGTTTACCGTCAACGCGGATTCCATCAGCCGGATTCTATGGTTCATATTCAAATCACAAGTAATCTGGCAGCCTCTTTTTTGCATTCATGAACATGTCAATTGCCAGAAATCACTTTTGCAGGGAATACGTGTTTTCTCAAGGGTTGCACCGGACTTTCCGGCGAGCCTTTTCCAGATATTCAATACAGACCTTCTGATCGGGAAAGCGTAGAAGGGATGGTAACAAGGTTCATGTTTATCCTCCAGTGATCTGAGGATAGCAAATTAATTATTCGAAATCAGACCCGTAGCTGCCTGTTCATATCTGTTATTTTTCTGATATAAGAATCGCTGAAAGGAATGTTCAGTGAAATTCAGGGGATGTCACATCAGCAGAGCGGCACGCTGCCTTGAGCGTATTGACCATCAGCATGGCGATGGTCATTGGCCCGACCCCGCCGGGAACCGGCGTAATGTGCTTTGCTACGATTGCTGCTGTATCATATTCCACATCACCGACAAGACGGGTTACTTTTTTACTTTTTTTCGGTGCGGAAATGCGGTTGATACCGACATCAATGATAGTAGCTCCCGGTTTGATCCAGCTTCCCTTTACCATTTCCGGCTGGCCAGTTGCAACAACCAGAATATCGGCGCTGCGGATGACATCCGGCAGATCCCGTGTATGGCTGTGTGTGATTGTGGTTGTCGCATTGGCAGCAAGAAGCAGATTGGCCATGGGTTTGCCGACAATATTGGAACGACCGACAATCACTGCATCAAGTCCGGAAAGATCATCCCCGCATGCCCGGCGGATCATCATCATGATACCGGCAGGTGTGCAGGGCACAAAGCCATCACGTTCTGCTGCGCCGGTGGCAAGTTTGCCGACATTGATATAATGGAAGCCGTCAACGTCCTTGTCGGGTGAAATTGTCTGAATAACTGTCTGCGTTTTGATATGCTCAGGCAATGGAAGCTGTACCAGAATTCCGTGAATGAAGGGATCTTCATTCAGTTCCTGAATGAGATGAATCAGGGTTTCTTCACGGATATCCGCTTCAAGCTGGTGGGTGACGGAATGAAAACCGCATTCTTCCGCCTTGCGGTTTTTTGATGCCACATAAATCTGGCTTGCCGCATCGTCACCAACGGTGATAACTGCAAGCCCGGGACGGATGTCATGGCTTTTCACAAGTTCAGCAGTTTCAGCTTTTACCTGTTCGGCAATTTCCTCAGCAAGCTTTTTCCCATCAATTACCTCTGCCATATTTTACTCCGTTGCATCTGGCATATATTGCATGTATTGCATGCGCTTTTAAAACTGCGCACGATTTATAGAACAGCTGCTTATAGCAACATTACTTTGTTCGTCCAATCTTTTCGCTTGAATCATATATGTGCTATGGCGGGTTACAGCAAAAAGTGTGTACGGGTTACGGTAAAAGGTATATAAAGAGCAGGTAATATAGTGATTTTTATCAATGACGGCACATGCGGGATTTCCGATGTGCGGAAAATTGTGTTACGTCAGCACATTTACTGATGGTGAACGGGCTTTTGCCCGTGTACCTTGCCCGATAGCAGAGCCAGCCTTTGCGGCGTGTCAGAATGTATGTATGGTATGTGTAATTTGTCGATTGAATCAAGGAGACACAACGTGAGCGAAATCATCTTTGTTGCCAAAGAAGCAGCCAGGGGTGAGGCGCGCGTTGCCGCTTCCCCTGAAACCGTGAAGAAATATATGGGGCTTGGCTATTCCGTTATGGTTGAAAGGGGGGCGGGTCTTTCCTCTTTCATGCCGGATGATGCGTATGAAGCAGCCGGCGCTGAGATTGTCCCGTCGGCTGATGTTGCCAAAGAAGCAGATATTGTCCTTAAAGTTCGCAGGCCTGCGCAACATGAGGCCGATACATATAAAAAAGGCGCTGCCGTGTTTGCCATGTTCGATCCTTATGGAGCTGAAGATGATATGGCCGCGCTTGCCAAAGCGGGGTTCACGGGCTTTTCCATGGAGTTTATGCCACGCATTACGCGGGCGCAGGTGATGGATGTCTTGTCTTCGCAGGCCAATCTTGCCGGTTATCAGGCGGTTATTGATGCGGCTGAAATTTATGGCCGTGCCATTCCGATGATGATGACGGCTGCCGGTACTGTGCCGGCGGCGAAGGTTTTTGTCATGGGGGCAGGGGTTGCCGGCCTTCAGGCTGTTGCAACGGCCCGCCGTCTTGGAGCTGTGGTTACGGCTAATGATGTGCGTCCGGCGGCAAAGGAGCAGGTTGCTTCATTGGGGGCGAAGTTTATCGCTGTCGAGGATGAGGAGTTCCACGCGGCTGAAACTTCCGGTGGTTATGCCAGGGAAATGTCCAGGGAATATCAGGTAAAACAGGCAACCCTGACAGCAGATCATATTTCGAAACAGGATATTGTTATTACCACTGCACTGATTCCTGGCCGTCCGGCCCCCCGCCTTGTCACAAGGGAAATGCTTGAGACCATGCGGCCGGGTTCAGTTGTCGTTGACCTTGCGGTCGAGCGCGGCGGCAATGTTGAGGGGGCGGTTGCTGACGAGGTTGTTGAAATTGAGGGAGTGAAGATTGTCGGCTATACCAATGTGCCCAGCCGTATTGCTGCTACTGCATCCCAGCTGTATGCGCGTAATCTTTATGCGTTTCTTGAAAGTATGACCGACGGGCAGTCCAAAAAGCTGGCAATTGATTTTGAAGATGAGCTTGTAAAGGCAACCCTTCTTGTTCGTGATGGCAAGGTTGTGCATCCGGCGCTGATAGCCGGGCAGGATGAAAAAAAGCCGGTTTCCCGAAATCAGGCGGATAAAAAGGCAGAAGGTGAGAAAGGAGAACTGAATAATGGCGGTTGAGGCTCTTGATAAAGCCCTTGAAGGCTTGCAGCAGGCGATAATCGCCGTACAAACAGCAACCAGTGGGCTTCCCTCTGTTTTGACGCAGGCGAGCGGCGGTGTAGATCCGTTTATCTTTCAGCTGGCGATTTTTGTTTTGGCGATTTTTGTTGGCTATTATGTTGTATGGGCGGTTACGCCTGCATTGCATACGCCGCTTATGGCTGTGACAAATGCTATTTCATCAGTCATTGTGGTTGGGGCGCTGTTAGCGGTTGGTTTGTCATTGTCAGGGTATGCGGCATTTTTTGGTTTTGTTGCGCTTGTGCTTGCAAGTGTTAATATTTTTGGTGGCTTTCTCGTTACCCAGCGCATGCTTGCCATGTACAGGAAAAAAGAAAAGTGAAGGTGTGAGAAATGAGTGTTAATTTTGCAGCCTTTCTTTATCTTGTTTCAGGGATACTTTTTATTCTGGCTTTGCGCGGTCTTTCCCATCCTGCAAGCAGCCGCAAGGGTAATCTCTATGGCATAACAGGGATGGCTGTTGCGATTGTGACAACGTTGTTGTTAGCTGGCCCGGGATTTGGCGGCCTTTTGTTTATCATTCTTGGCCTTGGTCTTGGTGGCGCTGTCGGTGCCTATATTGCAAGGCGTATTGCCATGACGGCAATGCCGCAGCTTGTTGCTGCGTTTCACTCTCTTGTTGGTCTTGCTGCGGTTATGGTTGCAGCAGCAGCGCTTTATTCGCCATCATCCTTCGGTATCGGTGAAACTGGTTCCATTCATGGTCGTGCACTTTTTGAAATGGCGATCGGGGTTGCAATCGGTGCGATTACCTTTACCGGCTCTGTCATTGCCTTTCTCAAGCTGGATGGGCGTATGTCGGGCAGGCCGGTCATTCTGCCTTCACGCCATACCGTTAACATAGCGCTGGGTGCGGCCGTTGCTGTGCTTGTTCTCATTCTGGTTATAAGCGAAAGTCACTTTGTCTTCTGGCTGATTGTGCTTCTGTCACTGATACTGGGTATCACGATGATTATTCCGATTGGCGGTGCGGATATGCCGGTAGTTGTTTCGATGCTTAATTCTTATTCGGGTTGGGCGGCAGCGGGTATCGGTTTTACACTTGGCAACATGGCACTGATTATTACCGGCGCTCTTGTCGGTTCTTCCGGTGCAATTCTGAGTTATATTATGTGCAAGGGAATGAACCGTTCGTTCATTTCGGTTATTCTTGGCGGTTTTGGCGGTGAAACGGCTGGCCATTCCGCTGGCAGTGGCGGTGAGCAGCGTCCGGTCAGGCAGGGATCGGCTGATGATGCTGCCTTTATCATGAAAAATGCATCCAAGGTTATCATCGTGCCCGGTTATGGCATGGCTGTTGCACAGGCGCAGCATGCGCTGCGTGAAATGGCTGATAAACTTAAGGCTGAGGGGGTAGAGGTCAAATATGCCATTCATCCGGTAGCCGGACGGATGCCAGGGCATATGAATGTTCTGCTTGCAGAAGCAAATGTGCCTTATGATGAGGTGTTTGAACTGGAAGATATCAATTCTGAATTTGCAACTGCTGATGTTGCGTTTGTTATCGGTGCGAATGATGTTACCAATCCGGCGGCCAAAACCGATAAATCATCGCCGATTTACGGTATGCCCATTCTTGAGGTAGAAAAAGCGGGAACAGTTCTTTTTCTCAAACGTGGCATGGGATCGGGCTATGCCGGTGTTGAAAATGAACTTTTCTTCCGTGACAACACCATGATGCTGTTTGGTGATGCAAAAAAGATGGTGGAAACGATTGTCAAATCCCTGGATCAATAGGGAATATCCGCTCAGATAAAATGTCTGAACGGATAAGATGATATGAAAAACGGGAAAGCGGATTGTTTTCGCAGAGTGGAAGGATGGTTCAGACAATTTGTCTGAAAAGCAGGGAAGGCAGCAACAGCTGCTTTTCGGTTTTACACTTGAATGTACTGACAGCAGCGGTTTCTGTTTTGGTTTGAATGACAGACGCGTTACTTGAGGCCTTTGTTTTATCGGCATTCGTGTGGAAATATCTGACATTTACAGAAAAATGCATTTCCTTGTAGGGATTGAAAAAGAAGAAAAATGTTAAAATTTATTGTCCTTTCTATAATTGCAAACTTATTTCTTGGGGACTGTAAAAAACTGTGATGATAAAATTGCAGATATAGAAAATCACTTTAAAAAAGGATGGACAGGAGAATATTCTTCTGGCCATTTTCCTGTTAAAAACAATTTTTCAGTAATAGATAAAGGAGCTGTTATATTTCGATTTCTTGATAATTTTTTTCTGTGAAGACCTGACTATACTTTACATGAAAAAATACCCGAAAGACAATTATTATTGCACATCTGCAAATTAGAAACTCTGGCAAAGCGGGATTTGTTTTTAGAAATTATCCATTATAGACAGTGATGCTTCTATCAGTACTTTCCGCCTGAAAGCTTCTTCCTAAATTCTGCATTCCGACTGAATATTGATAAAATAAAAGTCAAGTCATTCTATTTGATTACAGAATATTCTGGTCTGCCAGGGCAAGCGCATCCTGCCTTGCACGTAACCTGGCAATCCACTGATCTGGTTTGACTGTGACATTTTGAGCGGTGATCAGGCTTCCTTGCCTGATCGGGGCTGTTACGGTCGCGCCTTCAAGCAAGCCGCAGGGAATGGCACATGTTGCGCGCGCTTCTTCGATTGTCATTATCCAGGCGCGATAGGTGTAAAGGCCGATAAAGTCGAGTTTATCACCGGTTTTTAAATCTTTTTTGGCAATGGCGCAGACTTCTGCGACCGGCTTTGCCAGCGGCGCCGTATCGGGTTTACCGTAAAGCATCACGCGCGCGCAGGTGAGCGGAACTTCCATCGCCGTCAGATGATAGGGCCGATGAAAGGTGAAATAGGGGCCTTTGCCGATTTTCAGGTCTTCCATCCGTTCACGAATACGCGGATGGCGCATTTCGGCAATGACAAAAACACCCGGCGACACATGTTTGCCGGTTGAGTAGTCAACAACACCGGTTTTTTTCAGGATGCCGCCAGCGGTTTCAGGAATGAGCACTTTATTCAGCTCATCAAGATTCGCCCCGGGGCCATGCATGCCGGGACAATCAGGAACAAGACCTGTAGCATTGGCAATTGCCGCCATTTCCACCATGGTTTTTGAACCGTCAATAAATTCGACAAGCATACGCACATTCATGTCGCGGCGGCGGGCTTCTTCTTCATAATCATCCGGAACAGCATCAAAGACAAGCGGGTTGTTTTTGCCTTTGCCGGCTGCAACAATTTTATGCCCCATGGCTGAAATGAATTCAATCAGTTCCATGCAGGAGGAGGGTTCATCCCCCGCACCAAGTGTATAGATCAGGCCGCGTTTATCTGCCTCATATTTCAGATAAGGGCCGATGGTGACATCAGCCTCGACATTCATCATGACCAGATGCTTGCAGTTTTCCAGAGTTTTGATACCAATTTCCGCACCTGCTTCAGGGTAGCCTGTTGCATCAACAACAATGTCGATCAATTCGTTTTTCATCATCAGATCAAGATCAGCAGTAACAGCAATAAGGCCGCGCTCTGTAGCACGTGTCATGGCGGCGGTGTTTTCTACCTCTTGTGCATGCCCTTTTTCCTGCCAGGCAATTTCGGCGGCCTCAAGCGCGCGGGAAAGGGTGCGGGTTACGATAGCACCAACGGTGATGCCGTCCATTTGCGCTACTTGTGCCAGCAGATCGGTTCCCATTTCGCCGCAGCCGACAAGGCCGATGCGGATAGGCTTGCCACGATTTGCCCGCTCTTTCAGATCACGGGCAAGCCCGGTCAAAGCGACATTGGTGGTCATCTGTTTCTCCTTGGAATAATGATGTTGGTATCCGCTGCACGGAAATTTGCTGTTTTGGCGTATTGAATGTGCACCGCAACGTCAATACTGAAAGGGGTGTTAATGACACAGCTTTTTCTTTTCGCCATGGATTGCAGATGATAAGTTGGCGTTGAGATGTTCTTTTGATGCCTTCCTGCGTGGAAATGTTCCTTGTTTTCAGATGTTTGTATTTCTGAAAAGCAGGTTGTTGAGAAAACAGGAAGTAGCAGGCCGGAAAATGCAAAACAGAATTGAAGCGGGAGTTGATTGTGTGAGCAACGTTTGCAAATAATGGATGGAGAGGATGGCGTTGTTTCATCAGTTTTGAGAGGTTCCATGGCAAGCAAGGTAACGGTAGATGAAATTCCTGCATCTGTAGGACAGGAAATTGGCTGTTCTGAATGGCGCACTGTCACACAGGAGATGATCAACCAGTTCGCTGATGCGACTGATGATCATCAGTTTATCCATGTTGATCCCGAACGTGCAAAAGAAACACCGTTTGGCAGTACGATTGCACACGGATTTCTGACGCTTTCTCTTTTATCAACATTTGCCTATGAAGTTCTGCCGGAACTTGAAGGGCAGACATTCGGTATCAATTACGGTTTTGATAATATCCGTTTTATGGCTCCGGTTAAAAGCGGAACGCGGGTGCGTGCCCGTTTTGTGTTGTCCGATGCTGAAATCAGACCATCTGGCCGTATTGTTTTTCATTATGCGGTGACACTTGAAGTTGAGAACAGCAGAAAACCTGCCTTGACGGCTGACTGGATCATTATTGCTGTGGTTACGCCTGCGGATTAATTTCTTTAAAGCAAAGTTTGAGATATGAGTTAGATACAAAAGGAGGGGAGATGATTAAACCGGTTACTGACATTTTTGCGGAAAATTGATATAGGGTCGGCAATTGTATTAATTACTGTAATCAGGCTTCCTGCTGTAGTAAAAATCTGTTCTGCCTGAAAAAATAACAGAGTGAATGATAGAATAAGACTCAGAAATTTAAAGATAAAATGAAAAATCGGATCAGGGGTAAAAGACGTCAGAGATGATCTTTGCAGTTACAGCAGGCATCTCGTTTTTGGCTTTCTGTCTTGTCAAAAAGCACGTTGAATATCGTTACAGAAGGCAGAGAAATCACATATTTCATGCTGGAAATTTCTATAACATATCTGAAAAACTTTTAAAAGATGATAATATCAGTGATTATATGGTGAGTTCTGTAGAATTTATGAATCATACAATAGATGACAGAAATTCTGCCGGAATGTTGTTGCGTTTTTTAAGGAAAAACAAAGATGAAGTGCCTGTCAATATCAAAAACAGGAGAGAAAAAAATGTTTTTGATAAGAACATTGGTGATGCTGAAAAATTAAAAATATTTATTGCGGTAAAATACCTCTGATAATATTTGTTCCAATTACTGATTCTGAATTTACATCAAATACACAGATATAAGTATTCCTTACCCATGCGCCGTATTGATTCTGAATTTCTATTTTTGTTCCTTCATATGCTATAACTGGTTTTTCAGGATTTGGGCTTTTGCCATCGCTAAGCTCTGGAGATGCACATACCGCACGATCAAATAAAGGCTCAAGAAAACCATTCGTCCATCTGTATGCATATTCAAGCTTTTTTTCTATTGCCGTTTTACATCTCGACGATGCTCTGACGAGATACTTGTCAGATATATAGTTTATATCCGTCAAATGCCGTATTATCTCTCTTTTTTCTTGAATTTCTTTTAATTCCCTTTCCAAAACAGCATTATCAGGGTCATTATTGATTTCATTTATATAAAATGTCGACTCTGTACTTATTTCTTGCGTATGTGCTGAACCTGTCAAGATTGCGACAAATGCCAGTACAATTATAAGCTTGTTTATAACTGCCTCTTCTCAATCAGGCAAAGATACAATCACAGCGAAAAGAGTCAAGATTTTAGTCTTTGCTACAGCGGACAACGAATATAATGAATACTGGCGCAACGAGATCGGACAAATTATAGCCTGATAGGGCAAATCGAATGTTTCAATAATCTTTAAGCCTTGATTTTACGAAACACCAAACCGGTTGTGATGAATAAGCGATCTCATCACATTTTTTATTGTCTCTATCAGTTCTATAACCTTGCGATCTCATACAATTAAGCTGATGGAAGTGTTCTAATGTTGTTTTTTATTCGAGCCTCTTGCTGCATAAAGTTCTGCTTGACGCATTTCACAGTAAGCGTACGCTTCATGAAGTTTTTTTATCTCATTTTTTTCAGTGAGTTGATAAAAATATAATATTACTAAAATAAATATACCAATTAAACAAATAAATGAAATTGCTTTCATAACTTATTGTTTGTGCAAATTCTTTTGCTTTATTAAAGAAATAATGGTTAAAATGAATCCCTTTTCCGAACTTATTTTCTTTTTACTCTCACACCAATAGAAATAATTCCGCGACAGCCTCGTCAAGAGCAGCCTTTATTTCAGGCGTCATACGGAGTTTTAATTGTGGATCAGTCTGTTTTGGTGCCATAAAAATATCAATACACCAAAAAAACTTTAAAAGATAGGCAGGGCGCAAGCTCTTGTCTGCACTGAGTGCCTACAGGCCATACAATACCGCGAGACAGCGAGAAAAAAAGCCTGTGGGGTGGACTTTTGGCGCGAAAGCGTCCGGCCAGCTTTGGTTCAGGCCCGGTCTGCCTGTTGTTCCGGCAAAGCAGGGAGAGCAATGCATGGCTGGCTGGGTGCCATTACTTCACTGGTTTCATTTTATGGAATTTACTTGGAGTTATTATGGGAGAATATTTTTTTGATAGTGAACATGGGCAAAAGCAAATCGGGAAAGCATCTCATCAACTGAACAAAACGGATCTTGCAACTGTTGAGATGTCATGCTGCGTGATATTGACAGGTTTTCATTTCGCTCAAAGATGTTGAGAATGTGACTGTGCAGGCAGTTTACAAAGGCGGCAAGAACTTCAGCGGCTAGGACGGCCGGCGCCGGTGTTGATTATGCTATGAGTGACAATATCATGCTCCGTCTTGAATACCGTTATACGGATCCTGGCGACAACAAATTTAACTTTCCCGGGGATATCAACACCAAAGTCAAATACAAGACCAATGATATCCGTCTTAACCCCGCGAAAGCGGGGTTTTTATTGTTGGAAATTTTAACAGTAATTCAATTCACAACGGTCAGTGCCGGTTTTCCATCAAGAACAGCGGCGATATTATCAATCACACATTGCCCCATGGCATGGCGGGTCTCAATCGTTGCGCTGCCCTGATGCGGCGCAAGAACGACATTGGGCAGATCAAGGAAAGCGGGGTTTATATCCGGTTCATTCAGAAAGACGTCGAGTGCAGCACCGCTGATGTTTTTCTGCTGCAATGCCTGGATGAGAGCCGGCTCGTCAATCACCGCGCCACGGGCAATATTGACAATAATGCCTTTTTTTCCAAGTGCTTCCAGCACTTCCTGGCTGATAATCCTTTCTGTCTGTGGTGTGGCCGATATGGCGACAGCCAGAATATCGCTGTCGCGGGCAAGTTCTGTAGCCGAGGTGTAATGCGGCCAGGGGGCATCCGGTTTCGGATTGCGGTTATAATAGCGCGGTTTCATACCAAATGCTTCTGCCCGGCGGGCAATATCATAACCGATCGCACCAAGACCAACCACACCGATGCGCTTGTTCCTGATGCTGGTGCCAAGCGGGAGGCTTTCTCCTTTTACCCATTTGCCTTTGCGGATCAACTGGTCGCCCTGCATGATTTGCCGGGTAAGGGCCAGAAGCAGGGCAAAAGCCATATCTGTAACATCATTGGTCAGGATGTCGAGCGTTGTGGTGACATCAATATTGCGTGTCCTTGCTTTTTGCAGATCAATGCGGTCTGTACCAACGCCGAAGATGGCAACAAGCTTCAACTTTGGTAGTTTTTCAAACCAGCTGTCATCAAAACCCGTTGTGGGTGAGGTGACAGCTACAGTAATTTCACGCAGAATATTTCCGTCTATGGAATCAGTGCCTGTAACAACCGTGGTAATGGATTGAAGGGCTTCCATTATTGCGGGCGGTAATATCTTGTCCACAAGAAGACAATAAGGTTGCATGAAAGGATACTCCCTGGTATGAAAAAACTCTTCAATCTATATGGTTTTTGTCTGTAATTATGTCAAAAATTTAAATCAGAAGGTAAAAACATGTGCTTTGGCCATCAGAAGTATGGACACACACAGTGTTTTCATGTTATTGGCCCGCGCAAGTTTGTTTTCACATAATTTCAAGTGAAACTGTGGAGTGTTTTTTGCTCTCCACTCTGTCTGGAATATAAGCTGAAAAGATATATGGATTTTTTTGGCTTTATTGTACAATGTTGAAACCGGAATTAAGATACGGCATTATTGGCTGTCGTCTTTTTCATGAGAGGAACAGGATCAGAAGTGCAGGTACTCGTTCGCGATAATAATGTTGACCAGGCGCTGCGGGCGCTGAAAAAGAAAATGCAGCGTGAAGGTATCTTCCGCGAGATGAAGATGCGCGGGCATTACGAAAAGCCATCGGAAAGGCGTGCCCGTGAAAAGGCAGAAGCTGTCCGCCGTGCGCGCAAGCTGGCACGCAAGCGTGCCCAGCGTGAAGGTCTGGTTTCCGGCCGTGCCAGTGTGCGCTGAGAGCGTTGGTAACTTTTGAAGGCAAAAGTTCTTTTCGGGAATTGCTATCTGGTGGTGGGCGTATCTGTGCGCTTCCGTTTTTTACTGCTGGTTTTTATTTTGACATGAAAACGGCTGAATGGCCCGGTGCAAAACAGGTTTTTGTGCTTTTTTAAAAGCGGACACGGCTTTTCCAAAAGCGGTGGCAGAAGTTGCGAGCTGGCATGCCTTTTTGTGGTACGGGGTTGCTTCAGGGAAAACAACGGTATGGGCAGGAAATGTCTTTTGTGGCTGGCAATGATTGGTTCCCTGGTATTGGCCGGGTGTCGAGCAGATTTGTCCGGGCGGGATCTGGCAGATCAGGCGCAGGGTTCGTATGAAAATATCGCTTCGTTAACCAATGTGATCAACAATAACCCGAATGGCCCTGCCGGATATAATGTGCGCGGTTCTGCTTATGGCAGGGCAGGGCGTTATAAAGAGGCGATCACGGATTTCAGTACAGCAGTGCAGCTCGATCCCGGCTTTTATGCGGCCTATGCAAACCGTGCGTTGATTTACCGTTACATGCACGACAATGTCTCTGCGCTGGGTGATTATAACCGTGCCTTGCAAATCAATCCGAATTACGCCGCAGGTTATATCGGGCGCGGCAATATGTATCGTGAGGCGGGACAGTTTGATCTTGCTTTTAATGACTATAACCGGGCAATCCGGCTTGGTACGACAGACGGGCGTGCCTGGTACAACCGTGCCCTGATTGAACAGGCGCGTGGTCAGCATACACAGGCTATTACCGATTTCGGGGCTGCCATGTCACGGCAACCGCGTGTTCCGATGTCGTATAATGGCCGGGGGCTTTCTTATATTGCACTGGGTGATTGGGAAAATGCAGCTGATGATTTCAGCATTGCTGTTTCGCTGGATCCGAATATTGCAGAAAGCTGGTTTAATCAGGCAATGGTTTTTGAACATCAGAGCGACAGGGCACGCGCTTATCAGTCTTATTCCAGGGCCTGGTCACTTGACCGGAGGTATCAGGCTGCCCGCGATGGAATGAGGCGTACCCGTGGTTAAAAATCATGTACCGGAAAAGACATAACCCTGTCTGTTATGCTTTTTCAGATTGTATCCGGTTATTCTTCTTGATATTGCCAGTCTGATAGAATTGGCATACAAGCGTAGTGTATCACAGAAATTTTTCTTCTGCTATCCTGCTGGTGGTATTCGGATCAATTTCGGTATTATCGCCTGCGCGGAGCAGAATCTGGCTTTTAGCCGGGTGTTCAATATCAAGCTTGATAACACCTGTGTTGTGCAGATTGGTCAGCATCTGTAGCTCTCTCAAGGTGCCATTACCTGTAATTTCGTCTGCGACGAGATGGCTATAATTTTCCCATGATGAATTTCTGGTTGTCTGAAAAAAGACCTCACGGATATTTGAACAATTGATCAAGACCTTGACTTCAAAGGACCAAAGCCTGGTTTTCTTGTCAGAATATACTTTCATACATTCTTTGATTTCATTGTGTCAGCCTATGACTTGAATCTTTCATCCCCACCAGGTCAGGATAAAGCCATTATTACCTTTTGGCCCATGTGTATTGAATGCACGTTTTTCATCAATATGTTTGCTGTAAATTCTGAATTCAGACCAAAGATATTCAGCTCGTTCAGGATAGAGTGCGTGTTCACCTTTGGAGGGAGCTGTTTTTGAAGTATCATTCACAACAAAGTTTACATTCTTTTCAGCTTCTTCAACTTTGGCATTGTCACTGGAATGCGAGTAATAATGTTTTCCCGGCTTGTTCTTCTGTTGTTTTGATCCGGGGTGTGTTTTTTTGCAGTCGCGAATGTGAAGCACTGATTTCAGCAATAAATTGTTGAATAACGGTCGCATCATTACCCAGTGGTATGTCAGCGGCTGTTGAATGCGTTTGTTTTTCCTTGCGTTCATCAGAGTGTGTTTGAAAAATCCACTCTGCTATTTCGCGTACTGTGAAGTTTTTCTCCTGATTATCTTGCAGGTACCTGGCAACTTCTTGCACAGGGTTAAAAGCCACATTTATTCTCCTGCCCGTTTGAATGGACAGCCATTGTTATCATGCTTTGAGACTCCATTTAAACAACTGGCTTTTCCGGGTTTTTCTTTTGTGACTTCCGAATTTTCTGTTTAAAAAACAGTTTATATTTTTGTAAAATATTTGTTTTTAATATTTTTATATAATTACAATATTTCTGCATTATACTGTAATTCTGCATTGGCCAGACAGTTTGGATATTATTTCTGATGATTCGTTTTTCGGGCCATATGGTCGCCGAACCATTGGATGGCAATGTTCAGTAGAATTAAAGCAACGATGACTGCTACCATGATAGCCAGATTATAACGCTGGTAACCGTAGCTGATGGCCAGCTTGCCCAGGCCGTTGCCGCCAACAAAACCGGCCATGGCGCTGGCAGCCACAATGGCAATAACGGTCACGGTGAAACCAGTGATCAGGCTTGACAGCGCTTCAGGAATGGCAACCTCGCGGATAGCCTGAAACCGTGTTGCTCCCATAGCCCGTACAGCGTCAATCAGGTTTTTATCAACATTGCGGAATGACAATTCCGCCATACGTGCATAAAATGGAATGGCCGAAATTGACAAAACAAAAATCATTGCTTCATTGCCGATTGCCTTGCCTACAACCATGCGTGTAATCGGCATGATGCTGGCAGCAAGGATGATGAATGGAATGGCCCGCAGGCTGTCAACAATTGTGCTGGCAGGGCGGTTGATCCAGATATTCTGGAACAGATTGCCGGGGGATGTCGTATAAAGCAAAAGGGCAAGCGGCAAGCCAAACAAAAATGCAAAAAACGAAGATGCGGCAGTCATCCATAGCGTATCGGCAATAGCCTCCGGTAGAAGTTTGAGGAGCAGTTCAAGGTTAGACATAACCGAGCACCTCGCTTTTATCACTGCGGCGGGCAAGCCATGCGCAGGCTTTGTCCAGCTTTTGTTTATCGGCAGCCGTTATGGCAAGGAAGAAATGTCCTACCGCTTCATCCTGGATCGTATCAATTCCCCCCTGAATAATACGGGCTACCATGCCGGTTTCGGCTTCAAGATCATTGAGAAAAGGTTTGCGTGCTTCTGCTCCTGATATGTGAAGCTCGATAATGGCATCGTGTCCATGAACAGGGTTGAGCCTTGCAGCAACAGCTGGCGGCAACGCGGGGATAATGGCTTGCAGAAGGGATTTTGTGGTATCATTCTGCGGCCGTGCAAAAATATCCTTGACCTGCCCTTCTTCGACAATCTTGCCCCGGTCAAGCACAACAAGACGGCCGGCAATCGAACGGATAACCTCCATTTCATGAGTGATCAGAACAATAGTGAGGCCCATCTGCCGGTTAATATTGGCAAGAAGCTCAAGAATTGATTGTGTCGTTTCAGGATCAAGCGCCGATGTCGCTTCATCTGAAAGCAGAATACCAGGGGCGGCTGCCAGTGCGCGGGCAATGCCGACACGCTGCTTCTGCCCGCCGGAAAGCTGTGCCGGGTAATAGTTCGCTTTGTCAGCAATGCCAACCAGATCAAGCAGTTCAAGCGCCCGTTGACTGCGTTTTTGTTTTGACTCTCCTGCAAGCTTGAGCGGCAGGGCCACATTGTCGGCAATGCATTGTGAGGAAAGCAGGTTGAAATGCTGGAAAATCATGCCAATACGGCGACGTATCAGTCGTCGAGCATCATCGTTGAGCCGGGAAATATTCTCTCCCTCAAAAAATATTTCACCGTTATCAATATGCTCAAGCCCGTTGATGCAACGGATCAAGGTGGATTTTCCCGCACCGCTGCGGCCAATAATACCAAGAATTTCTCCCTTGTGAACAGTCAGAGAAATACCATCAACTGCCGCCGTTTGTGCGAAATGGCGACAGATCCTTTTGAGTTCAAGAAGGGGTTTTTCAGAATCTTTCATTTACCAGGACGTTGCAAAACCCGCTCCAAAAATACGTTTAAGCTCATTGCGTACGGTTTCGTTCTGATAAGCTGCAACCAGCTTTTTCACCCATGGCTGACTGACATCTTTTGTACGCACAACAATGATGTTGTTGTAGGGGTTATTCTCAGGTTTTTCCCAGGCGATAGCTTCTTTTTCAGGGTTGAGACCGGAACTTGCAATCCATGTATTATTGACAATGACGATATCAAGGTCATCAATGGCGCGGCCGACAATACCGGCATTCATTTCCTGAAATTTCAGCTTTTTCGGATTGTCCTTGATGTCAATCGGGGTAACGAGAATATCATCAGGCTTTTTAAGCGTAATCAGCCCGAGCTGCGCCAGAATACGCAACGCGCGTCCCTCATTGGACGGGTCATCCGGAATACCGATGGCGGCACCGTCCCGCAACTGGGAAATGTTGCTGATTTTGCGTGAATAAACCCCCATCGGGAACAGGGCAGTATGGCCTATAACAGAAAGCTTGTAGCCACGCTGTGCAAGCTGTTCATTAAAATAAGGCTCATGCTGTATGGCATCGGCGTCAATATCCCCGGCGTCCAGCGCTTCATTAGGAATGGAATAATCCGAGAAGGTGACCAGTTCAATGTTGAGACCCTGCTTTTTGGCAACTTCTGCCGCAACACGCCACACATCTATTTCATAGCCATCCATCACACCTAACTTGATAGTGTTTTTTTCTGCTGCCTGAAGAGCAGTCATGCCAACGCCGGATATGACAATTGAAAACAGAAAAGCCAGAACAATTCGGCAATTTGATCCGGAAAGGAATGACATGATAAGCTCCTTGGGATATGACACAGGCTTTGCGGCAATTATGCCGCATAAAGCCATAATTATCAGGCTATAGCAAAAACAAAAGAAATAAAAAATGAATTTTATACATTCAGAAAATCATTTTTTTTACTGAAATACCGTTTTAATGGCAGTTTTTTCCAGAAACACTGTTTCAAGTCATAATTTATTATTACGGCGGAACAATTCCGGAATGCACCAGACAATCAGAGCCACAATAATCATCATAATCAGCACCACGCAAAGCTGTATGAAGTTGAAATTTATCGAATCAGGCGATACAAAAAAAGCGGCAATAACACCTGCCACAGACAGAATACTCTGAACGATTTCACGTAGCATAGCCATCCTCCGTCCTTAACCGGATATAATTATTCTACTGCTGATGGCATAACTTCACAAGACCATGTGCAATAGACCTTGAATCCGGCTCCTCGAAATATAAGGCATTATAACGGGAACTGTCCATGTATGGGTACAGATATTTCTGGTATATCTCATGTAAAAATACAGTTTGCCCTTTCGCCCGGGCGTGTGCAGAACCGGAGTTTTCCACAAGCTGTTCCGAAAATTTATCGGCCTGCCGATTTCGGTGCAATCAGATTGCGGGCGATAAGCAGTTCAGCAATCTGGATCGCGTTGAGAGCTGCGCCTTTACGCAGATTGTCAGCAACAATCCACAATGCAAGCCCGTTATCAACTGTAATATCCTCGCGGATGCGGCTTATATAGGTAGCATCTTCACCGGCAACTTCATAAGGCGTTGCATAGCCGCCGTTTTCACGTTTGTCCACAACCAGAACACCTGGCGCATCACGCAGGATTTCACGGGCTTCATCGGCGGAAAGAGGCTTTTCAAACTCAATATTCACTGCTTCACTGTGACCGATGAAAACCGGCACGCGCACTGCCGTTGCAGTCAGCCTGATCTTTGGATCAAGTACCTTTTTGGTTTCGGCCATCATTTTCCATTCTTCTTTGGTGAAGCCGTCTTCCATGAATGCATCAATATGCGGAATGACATTGAAGGCAATGCGCTTGGTGAATTTTTTTACTGTAATGGGATCCGCAACAAAAACAGCCCGCGACTGTTCAAAAAGCTCGTCCATTCCTTCTTTACCTGCACCGGATACCGATTGATAGGTTGATACAACGGCCCGCCTGATTTTTGCGGCATCATGCAACGGCTTTAAAACAATAAGGAGCTGGGCAGTCGAGCAGTTGGGATTGGCGATAATATTGCGCTTTTTAAAATCCACAATTGCATCGGGATTAACTTCCGGCACAATCAACGGCACATCCGAATTATAGCGCCATGCCGATGAATTATCGATAACCACACAACGCGCTGCTCCGATTTTTGGTGCCCATTCCTGTGAAATATTGCCACCTGCCGACATCAGGCAGATGTCGGTGTCGGAAAAATCATAATTATCAAGTGCGCGCACTTTCAGTGTTTTATCACCGTAAGAAACCTCGGTTCCCTGACTGCGCCGCGAAGCAAGCGGCACAATTTCACTGGCGGGAAAGCCGCGTTCTTCAAGAATATTAAGCATTTCGCGCCCGACATTGCCGGTAGCGCCTGCAATTGCAAGCTTGAAATCCATGTCTTTAAACTCCTGTCTCTCTCTCCGCTTCTGTTGAAAATCCGGCAGAATGCCGGATTTTCCCCGGCCTTGCACCCGGAAGAGAGCGAGCTGGCCAGGGGACATTAAACCGTTTTGATGATCGCTTTCTTGTGGCCGGTGATAATGGAGAACAGGCGCACAAAACCGCTACGCAAGATACGGTGTGCAAAAACAGCTTCAAGAGATAAAAACTGACCCATGCGGATTCTCCTGACAGAAAAGGTTTTTTTAGCGGCTTTTTGTTCGAAGTCAATTGTAGAAATCGTGAGAAGCCGCAGTAAAATCTGTAAAATATATAGAAATTAAAGCGGTGCGGGCCTGTAAAAAGAAAAAGGATGGCGCATGTCGGAACGGCAGATACTGCTGAAAGCACATCATTTCACGGCATCCGGTCTGATTGTCCAGACCGGATGCCGTGATTTCTTGTATTGTCGCATTTCAAACGGAAAATTTCTTCATGCCCTTCCTGAAAATGCTCCGGTCATATTGTCTGGCGCCTACCGTTGGTAATTTGACAGTGGCAGACAGGAACAGATCAGATTTCTGTCGCCTGCAACATTGTCAATACGTGAGACCGGCGGCCAGTATTTGGCTGCCGGATCGGCATTTTTATCAGGAAAAGCCGCGATCTGGCGGCTATAGGCACGGCTCCAGTTATCATCAAGTATTTCAGTCAGCGTATGCGGCGCATAAACCAGAGGATTGTCATCCCTGGGCCAGACACCGGCGCCCACCTGTCTTGCTTCTTCTGCAATGGCAAGCAGCGCATTGCACAGGCGGTCAATTTCTGCCTTCGGTTCAGATTCCGTTGGTTCGATCATCAATGTTCCTGCAACGGGAAATGACATGGTCGGAGCGTGAAAACCGTAATCAATCAGCCGTTTTGCCACATCATCAACCGTAATGCCGAACTGATCTTTCAGGATGCGGGTATCAGCAATACATTCATGGGCCACACGGCCTTTTTTACCCTTGTACAGAATGGGATATGCCGCTGACAGGCGCTCAGCAATATAATTGGCATTGAGAATTGCTGTTTGCGTTGCCTGTTTCAATCCGTCCGGCCCCATCATACGGATATACATCCATGTGATGACAAAAATGGAAGCGCTGCCGAAAGGAGCAGCCGAAACCGCGTGTCCTGTGCCAAAAACATCATGCCCCGGCAAAAAGGGTTTCAGATGTTCCGCCACCCCGATGGGGCCAGCGCCCGGCCCGCCGCCGCCATGCGGGATGGCAAAGGTTTTATGCAGGTTCATATGGCAGACATCGGCACCCGCATCGGCAGGGCGTGCCAGACCGACCAGAGCATTGAGGTTTGCCCCGTCAAAATAAACCTGTCCGCCATGCGTGTGGATAATATTACAGATTTCTGTAAGCCCTTCTTCATAAACTCCATGAGTTGAGGGATAGGTAATCATCAGTGCTGCCAGATGATCAGTATGCCGGGCGGCCTTGGCCTTAAGGTCATCAATGTCAACATTGCCATCTTCCAGGCACCGGACAACCACGACCTCCATGCCTGCCATATGGGCAGATGCCGGGTTTGTACCATGAGCAGATGCCGGAACAAGGCAGATATTGCGGTTTCTGTTTCCTTTCGCTTCATGATAATGGCGGATGGCCAGAAGACCCGCATATTCACCTTGCGCACCTGAATTCGGTTGAAATGAAACTGCGGAAAAACCCGTTATCGCACAAAGCCAGCGTTCCAGTTGCATAATCATCTGCCGGTAGCCGGCAGTGTCACTTTCCGGTGCAAAAGGATGCATATGGACAACATCGGGCCAGCTTGCCGGCAGCATTTCAGCTGCGGCATTAAGCTTCATGGTGCAGGAACCAAGCGGTATCATCGTCCGGTCAAGTGCCAGATCCTTGTCAGAAAGGCGGCGCAGAAAGCGCATCATATCTGTTTCCGAGCGGCCGGGATGAAATACCGGCTGGCTCAGAAATGCACCGCTGCGAAGTTTCCCCGGCAAGGCATTCCTGACTTCTTTGGTAATATTGCCGCCAAAAAGATTACTGAGAATTGTCAGGTCTTCTTCTGTTGAAAGTTCGTCAAAATTGATCCCTACCTGATCGGCATTGAAGATACGGATAAGATATCCGTCCGTTCGTGCTTTGGCGGCGAGTGTTTCAGCTTGCCCGGGGGTTGAAACTGTCACACAGTCGAAGAAATGATCACCGGCAACCCTGAAGCCCTGCGCCTCAACGGTGGTTTTGAACCGGCAGGCCATGTGATGAATCCGCCTTGCCATAGCCTGCAAGCCAGCCGGGCCATGCCAGATGGCATAGGCTGCTGCCATATTGGCAGGAAGGGCTTGCGCGGTGCAGATATTGGAGGTTGCCTTGTCACGACGGATATGCTGCTCACGTGTTTGCAAGGCAAGACGGTAGCCGGTGCGGCCTTTTGTATCGATTGACTGGCCGACAAGGCGCCCCGGAATCAACCGGGTCAGTTCGGCTGTAACGGCAAGATAACCGGCATGAGGCCCGCCAAAGCCCATCGGGACGCCAAAACGCTGCATCGAGCCGGCAGCAATATCCACCCCCCAGTTTGCCGGTGCATCCATGATGGTCAGGGCCAGCGGATCAGCTGCTGCAATGACAAGCGCGCCTTTGGCTTTTGCTGTACGGATATGTTCTGACCAGTCGTGGAAAACACCGGATGTGTCAGGCCACGGCAGGACGACTGCCGCTGTCCTGTCGGTTATTTCGCCTTCTGCCGCAAGCTCGCAACCCTGTGTTTCGGCCCGTGTTTTGAGGACATTCCGTGTCTGGGGATGCAGGCTGCCTGCCATGACAATAAGCTTGCGTCTGCCCCGGAAAAAACGGACAGCAACCGCAACACTTTCAGCCAGTGCCGTGGCCTCATCAAGCAGGGAAGCAGCCGCAACCGGCAGGCCGGTCAGTTCAGTTACCAGTGTCTGGAAGTGAAACAGCATTTCCAGACGTCCCTGGCTGATTTCAGCCTGATAAGGCGTATAAGCCGTGTACCATGCCGGGTTTTCAAACAGGTTGCGTTGAATGACTGGCGGCACAAAAGTGCCATGATAGCCCTGCCCGATAAAACTTTTCAAAACCCGGTTCTGCGCCATGATAGATTTCAATTCATCAAGCGCTTCGCGTTCGGTTGCAGCTTGCGGCAGGTCGAGCGGCTTGTCAAGCCGGATTGCGCGGGGTATTGCTTCGGCGATCAACGTTTCAATCGAAGCAACACCAAGCGTTTTGAGCATTGTGTCACAATCATTGGCACGCAGCCCGATATGACGGGCGGAAAAAGTAAATTCATCCATGGGGTGCATCATCCGGTAAATGTTTTGTAACCGGCTGCATCCAGCAGGCCGGAAAGCTGCTTTTCATCGGCAATGGTCATTTTCCACAGCCAGCCATCCGTTTCAGCCGCCTGATTGGCAAGGGCAGGGTCAGTGGCGAGTGCTTCATTGACATGAATGACTTCACCATCAACAGGTGCATAGACATCCGAGGCAGCCTTGACGGATTCAACAACTGCCACGGTCTGCCCTTTGGAGATTTTCTGTCCTGTCTGTGGCAGATCGACAAAAACAAGGTCGCCAAGCTGTTCCAGCGCGTGGTTGGTGATCCCCACGGTTGCGATGCCGTTTTCAACACGGAGCCATTCATGATCTTCAGTAAAATAAACGGTGGCCATAAATTCATCCTTTAAAGTAATGCTGTGGAACGAAGGGAAGAGCGTGGATATCAATGACAATCTGTTTGCCGCGGATATTGGTAAAAAGCCTGGTTTCCGGTGTGACAAGGGCAGTTGTGACATAGCCCATAGCCACCGGCCCGCCAAAGGAAGGGCCAAAGCCGCCTGAGGTAACAATGCCTGCTTTATTGCCGTTTTCATCAAAAAGTTCAGCTCCGGCACGCACCGGCTGGCGTGTATCGGGTTTTAAACCGACACGACGGCGTGCAGATGGCCGGCTGAGAATGTCAAGCAGGGCCTGTGCTCCGGTAAAGCCTGCTTTTTCACGCACAGCTTTGGGGACGGCAAAAATCAGTCCGGCCTCAACCGGGTTTGTTTCTGGCGTAATATCCTGTCCGTGCAGGCAAAGGCCCGCTTCCAGGCGCAGACTGTCACGCGCGGCAAGGCCAGCCCAGGCAACGCGGTTGTCAGCCAGCAGCTTTTCAGCAGTCGCGCGGGCTTCATCAACCGGCATGGCAATTTCAAATCCGTCTTCACCTGTATAGCCGGAACGGGTAAGAAACCAGTTTTCACGCGGTTCGCATCCATGCATAAAGGTCAGTTTATCGCCGGGAAGATCAACGGTGCGCATAACCTCTGCCGCCTGCGGCCCCTGCAAGGCGAGCAGTACGCGCTCCGCAGGTCTGATAATACAGTTGAAACCTGATGCACGGTTTCTGAATTCGGTAATATCTGTCTGCGCATTGCCGGCATTGGCTACCATCATAAAACGGTATTCATCCAGCCGGGTGATGATCAGATCATCAATGATACCCGCTTTTTCATTGAGAAGGTAAGTATAGCGGGACTGTCCGGGAGTAAAAGCCGCTGCATCAACCGGAAGTGCAAAGGAAAGAAAAGCTGCTGCCTCCCGGCCTTCCACGGCAATCAGTTTCATATGGGAAATGTCAAAAAGCCCGGCTGCACCGCGCGTATGAAGATGCTCTTTCATAACGCCGGCAGGGTAGGTGATTGGCATATGCCAGCCGGAAAAATTTCCGAATCTGGCGCCTGCCTTGATATGCAGCCCTTCAAGCGGCAGGATTTTGGGTTGTTCAGATATATTGCCCATTTTTGCTCCGGCAGGCCCAGCCTGGTTCTTTCATGAAAAAATATTAAGCCGGTTTTGTTTTTTATTGCAATTTTAAATGCAAGGCTATCTTATGCTTTTGGTGAATTGCTTCAGATATTTTTTTCCTGGAGGCAAAAAGTCCGGGAAAAACAATTCTCCTCTCTGTGGTTTGTCAAGGCATACCAAACCGCAGCACGGCAATCACTTTTTCGTGTTCCGCTGTCTCGGGCCTGAGAGACTCGCAGGAAAAAATCCCGCCTGACATCTTTGGCGCAGGTTTCCCCGACTTTTCAGGGTTGTCCTGGCTTTCTGCGATTTTTTAATATCCGGAGGATTTCTGGCAGTTTCCCCTTCGAGGGCGCTGTGGCGCGCGCTTTTGTGGAAAGATGGTAAAGAACGGCGCATTTCATTGGGCTGTGCCACCCTGAGTGTTTGCATAAGCCGATGCGAACGCAAACACTCAGGGCTTTTGGTTTTGTCGCATTTTCGGACAGAAAACTGCTTCACACTTTCCTGGAAATGCCTTGGCGCCGTAAAGAATCCGCCAGGCATTTTTTAACACCCGGAAAACAGCTTTGGACGGTCAGGACTGTTCTTCAATTTCGGTCTGTGTGATTATGACAGGCTTACCGTTCAGGCATTGGGCAGTATAATAGCCAAAGGCTGCCGCCGCCAGACACAGAATGATAGAGAGCGCGATATTGGCAAGAGCGCGCAATAACCCGCCATGCCGGATAAGCTCAAAGGTTTGCAGGCTGAACGATGAAAAAGTGGTGAAGCCGCCACAGAAGCCCACCATAATAAACAGGCGGATGTTTTCAGAAACCGGAAAGCGGGCCTGTGTCAAGGTCAGCGCACCGCAAAAAGCAATCACAAATGATCCGCTGGTATTAACAAGGATCGTTCCCCACGGCAGGAAACGGCTGAAGCTTGCCATCAGAAGGCCGGTCCAGTGGCGGGCAAGGCTGCCGATGGCGCCCCCCAGTGCAATCCATAGTGCTGCTGCCATAAAAATTCTCCGCAGATTTTGTATCCGGTTCTGATTGCAGACAAAATATCAGGAAAAAAACCGGCTGACGAGCATGGAGACAAGCAAAATATGCACAGCCTGAAAAGCCGCGGCCGATGACGCAGCCTGGGGTTGGAATGCGGAAAGCCCGTTTTCTGGCTGCCTTCAACATTGTATTCACAGTTAATGGTTGTGTTGAAATTTGCAAAACAGCCGGGATCAACTCCTGCAAGTCAGGGCGGTTTGATACAGTCTTCTATGAAAAGCTGTGCAGGCTGCTGTCATTTTTCATGCAAACGGCTTTGCCGGAACGCCGCCTGTCCTTGTTTTCTTTTCCTGAATTGACTGGCCTGAAATATTTATCCGGTGAATAATCAATACCGGGCGCAGGATATTTGAGGGAGAGAATGGACGAGGGGCCGGAAGTTTCCGGCCTTTGATGAAACCTGTGGTGTTCATCGGCATGCAGGTTGCAGGAGTTTATTTTCTTTACATTTTTTTGAGATAACAAAGCTTTTTTTATATTTTTTGCTTCCGTCCGCTATATAGCTCATGGTCTGGAATGGTTCTCGCACAGAAATGATGTTTAAATAAACCTGACTTTCGTTTATTGCCT
>Ga0153940_1000055_pt1 | contig 72400 bp, 73 predicted proteins | sample TSNJ024MetaG_FD_104736 | JGI IMG/M metagenome (GOLD analysis project Ga0153940, IMG submission 104736) | Attine ant fungus gardens microbial communities from New Jersey, USA - TSNJ024 MetaG | ecosystem: Host-associated > Fungi > Mycelium > Unclassified | place: USA: New Jersey, Brendan T. Byrne... | reverse complement strand
TGGCGGAACTGTTATATGGCATTTCCAAAAAGAGGATGCTAGAGAAAAACTTATATCTCTATATCCTAAAATCAAACAGTAAATATCAACGAGGAACTACACTAGTGTAACAACCAGTTGATATTCACGCTTTAGCCTACTGCAGTCTTCCGAACTGACTTCGTCAAAGGTACATATTAACCAACATATACAATGGAGGGGTTATGAAAGTAACAATTAAGAAAATAGCAGAAGTAGCGGGAGTATCCAGAGGGACAGTCGACCGGGCATTGAATCATAGGAGCGGTGTGAATTCTGAAGTAGCCAAACATATACGAAAGATTGCCAAGGATTTAGGCTACCAGCCCGATCTGGCGGCAAAAGGGCTGGTAGCAAAACGTTATTCACCAAAGAAGATAGGGGTTTTACTGTTTACAGAAGGAAATCCATTCTTTAAAGAAGTCTTACAAGGGATATACGATGCTTTTAATGAACTGAAAGTTTTTCAAATTGAAGGAACTATAAAATTTACAAAAGGATATAGTGTAAGGGAACAGTTAAGCAAACTGGAAGAGTTTCGTAAGGAGAGGATCCATGGTCTGGTCCTCACGCCCATCAATTCTGAACTGATAGCTGAAAAGCTCATGGAAATGAAGCAAGAGGGAATTGTGACTGTGACTATCAACACCGATATCGATGAGGCAGGCCGAATTGCGTATGTGGGCTGTGATTATATTAAAAGCGGAAATATTGCCGCCGGTCTGCTGGGGCTTATGAGCAATGGAGCCAGGGAGCGTATTGCAATCGTACTTGCTTCTCAGATGGTATATGCCCATTCTCTGCGCCTGAAAGGAATTATTGATACGCTGAGAACAGATTATCCCAATATCAAGGTGACTAGCATCATCGAGCATGATGATGACGATGAATTGTCTTATCAGAAGACAAAAAAACTATTGGAGGAAAATCCTGAGATTACGAGTATATGCTTTGCTGCAGGAGGTTTGTCAGGCGGAATAAGAGCTATCAAAGAATTGGGGAAATGCAGTTCATTACGCATTATCACCTATGATATGACAGAGATAGTGAAAGAGAATTTGAAAAAGAATATTATCTCTGCAACCGTTTGTCAGGAACCATATAAACAGGGATATCAAGGTGTGGATATTTTGGGTAAGTATCTTCTCAACCAAAAATATCCCAGCGAATTATGTGTGTATACGCAGGTTTATATAGCAACAAAATATAGTCTGTAAGTAAATTACTTTTCGCATGTGATTGTGTACGGAACGTGTTCGAACACGAAAAGGCAATATATTCAAAAAAATATAAAAATCCATAGATTTATTGTGCATATTAGGGCAAAAAATTGGTGGATAATAATTTTCAGATAGTATAATATATTACATAGTAGATTCAAACAATAAAAAGGTTTATGGAAATTAGTAATGCAACTATTCAAAAGCAAGTTAAAAAATACATAGTTTATATATTTTCCTCCTTATTGGAGGAAAATATATATAACCATCGTGTTCGAACACGCTCAAGAAAGGAGAAAAATTTATGACATCGAAGGAAAGGGTGAAATGTGCGTTTGCGCACCGGCAGCCAGACAAGGTGCCGCTGGATATCGGAGGAATGTCCTGCTCACAGATGCATGTAACAAATGTGGCAAAGTTACGGGAGTACTACGGTTTGGAAAAACGGCCGATTAAGACCTGGGACGTTTTTAGTATGGTGGGAATGATCGAGGACGATCTAAAGGATGCTATGGGGGTTGATGTGGAGTTTATCAAGTCATATGGCGGAATGTTCGGCTTTAAAGACACTGGAAAATGGAAAGAAATGAACTATATGGGCATCGACTTACTGGTGCCGGAAGGATTTGAATACGGGGAAGATGGAAAAGGCGGCCTGTATGTATATCCTCAGGGCGATAGAAATGCTCCACCCAGCGGTCATATGCCCGCCAATGGTTTTTATTTTGATAATATTGAGCGTCAAAAACCTATTGATGATGATGACATGAACGTGGAAGACAATCTGGAAGAATACCAGGCGGTTACTGAGGCTGAGTTAGCATATTATCAAAAAGAGACGGAGAAATACAGAAACAGTAACCGGGCGGTTGTGTTAGATGTGGGCGGTTCGGCATTGGGTGATGCGGCATTTGTGCCGGGTCCTGGTTTGAAGGACCCCAAAGGAATACGTACGGTTACCGGATGGATGACAGCGCCCCTGCTTTATCCTGAGTATACAGAGGAAGTCTTTGACCGGCAAAGTAATATGGCTATAGAAAACTGGAAGAGATTTAATGAAATCATCGGTGATGCTGCGGATGTGATCTACATTTGCGGTACCGACTTTGGGAATCAGAGATCACGTATGTGCTCGGTTGATACATTCGATGAGTATTACAAACCATATTATCAGAAGATGAATGGCTGGATTCATGAAAATACCAATTGGAAAACATTAAAACATACCTGCGGTGCTATATTTGATGTGATCCCTCAGCTGATCGAGAGCGGATTTGATTCTGTGAATCCGGTGCAGTGTTCGGCAGAAGGTATGGGTCCGGAGCGGCTAAAGGCGGCTTATGGCAAAGATATGTTGTTTTGGGGTGCCGGGGTGGACACACAGAAGATACTTCCTTTTGGTACTCCTTCGGAGGTGAGGGAACAGGTACTGAAACGCTGTGAGGTTTTTGCAGAAAATGGTGGATTTATATTTGCGGCGATACATTGTATCCAATGTAATACCCCAAGAGAAAATATTATCGCCATGATTGATGCAGTGCATGAATTTAACGGATAATAAATATTTGGAATAAAAGAGGGAGTGATATCATGGAAGAAAATAAAACTGTAGAATTCAAAACCCAGAAAAGACCTCTCATAAAAAGAATAACCGGTACGTCAGAGTTTAGTGTGTTTGTTGCACTTCTTATATTAATTATTGCCATGAGTTTTGCCAGCCCGGTTTTTATGACGCCGACCAATATCTTCAATGTGCTTAACCAGATTTCCCGATACGGCATCATCGCAGTTGGTATGAGTCTGATTATTATTTCCGGTGGGATTGATCTGTCGGTGGGATATGTAGTTGGTATTACTGCTTGTTACTGTGCATATTTCAGTTCAGAGACTGTCAATATGCCCTGGCCGGCAGTGCTGATCGTTGTTCTGGCAATGGGGGCGTTGATTGGACTGGTTAACGGACTGATTGTTACCAAAATGAATATCGTACCATTTATCGTTACGCTGGCGATGGGGAAGATTCTCTCTGGTGTTACGCTGCTGCTCACACAGGGACGCCCGATATTCTTCAATTCCTATCTGGCTATGCTGGGCGGGGGCTATATCGGGGCAGTACCGATAGCTGTTATAGTGATGTTTGTGGTTGTTGTTGCAGGAACCCTGTTTACTACAAAAATTCTTACCGGCCGAAATATATATGCGATAGGAAATAACGAACGGGCAGCGACCCTTTCCGGTATTAAGGTAAACAAACTAAAATGTATGACTTATGTTATTACCAGCACATTATGCGCCTTGTGCGGAATTATCGTAGCAGGCAATCTGGGCAGTGCAGATGCAGCTTTGGGGAAAAATTATGAGACAGATGTTATTGCCGCGGTAGTTATTGGCGGTGTTGCCATGAGCGGCGGTGAAGGAACTGTATGGGGATCACTCATCGGTGCGGCTATTATGGGGATTTTAAAAAATGCATTTGTGCTCTTAGGTGTATCTGCTTATTGGCAGTCTATCGTTATTGGTATTGTTATCGTTGTGGCGGTGGCACTTGACAGTTTCAGGACAGCTTCTGCTGAGAAGGTGCACAGAGAAAATGCAGCCAAGATCGCAAAAGAAACAGCAAAGCGTGAAAAAGAGCAAGAAAATCAATGAACAATACCCGAAGAGGGATTGTAGATACATGGCGAACAAATTAGCGAAGGAGGTAGCTATGAAGAAATTATTTTCACTTTTATTAACACTGGTTATGGTTATGGGATGTCTGTCGGGGTGTTCTTCAACTCCACCCACATCAGGAGAACAGCAGGAGCCGGATGAAGCAGTCAATGAGACAGTTGATGAGGCAGCTGACGAATCAGCTGATAAAGCGGAGGATACCAATGCAGCAGACAAAGCAGCAGAACCAGCCGCCCTGTCTTCAGATCTGCAGGAAATCTATGATAAACTGACCCATAAACCGGTGGAAAACGACACCGGAAAAGAGTTCAAAATTGCGGTGCTCTGCGTTATGAACAACTCATTCTGGTATGATGTTGTGGACGGAATTGAAGAGATAACCAAACTCATGGCTGATCAGGCCTACAATTGCAAGGTCGAAATGGTTACGATTGAAGCCCATGACGGACAGCTGTTCGCAGAAGCAATTGATAACTGTGTTACGATGCAGTATGATGCTATCTGCACCGTGGGTACTTCAGAGGCTATTATTCCGGCAGTAGACAGAGCTACAGCGGCCGGAATCCCCGTCTATACGTTTAACTCTGATGTAAAAGAATCAACAAGGGTAAGCTTTACGGGACAGGATTTGTATGCAGCCGGTGTTAAAGCAGGCGAGACAATTGTTGATCTGATTGACGGAAAAGGTAAAGTGGCAATTATTACCGGATACTTTACAGTTCCGGCTCATGAAGACCGCCGGCTGGGGGCGATGGAGGTATTTGACAAGTATGATGAGATCGAAATTGTAGGAGAAGTTGAGAATCATGACTCCAATGATGAAGGGTATACATATACCAAAGACTTTATTACCGCAAATCCGGATCTTTCGGCTATCTATATTACCGCAGGCGGACAGCAGGGTGTAACTAAGGCACTGGACGAACTGAATATCAAAGGGGAAGTCAAAGTAGTTATGTTCGACTTTATGGATGAGGTTATTGACGCACTCTATGATGGCAGCATACAGGCAACAATCGGCCAGGATCCTTATGCTCAGGGAGCCAACCCGGTATGCCTTGCTTACAATCAATTAGTAACGGGAAAACCGGAAATTGAAGGCAATGACTTTACCAATCTGGATGTAGTAACTCCGGACAATGTTGCTGAATATTTCCCCAGGTAAAGGCTTAACTGAATCCTGCCTGCGTTCGGCAGACTGTATGGGAGGTGCGGTATGAATGGAAATATAATCTATAAAATTACTGGAATTACAAAAGAATTTCCCGGCGTGAAAGCTCTGGATAATGTAGATCTGGAGATAAGAGAGGGAGAGATCCATGCGATAGTGGGTGAAAACGGTGCCGGAAAATCAACCTTGATGAATATTCTTTCGGGGGTTTATGCGCCCAGTGAAGGAGCTATAGAATTTGATGGACAGCCGGTAAAGCTGCGCAATCCGTTAGACGCACAGCGCATAGGTATTGCAATGATACATCAGGAACTCTCATTATCGGGAGCCTTGAGTATCGGAGAAAATATCTTTCAGGCCCGCCTTCCAAAGAAAAAGTCCGGTTTCTTAGATAAAGAAAAATTATATCAGGATAGTATGAAATATCTTCATGAGGTGGGGCTTGATGGGTTGGATCCGGATATCCGGGCACGGGATATTAATGTTTCCCAGCAGCAGCAGGTTGAAATTGCCAAAGCCCTGTCTGTAAATTCTAAAGTATTGATTCTGGATGAGCCTACTTCATCTCTGACGGTGGGAGAGGCTAACCGGCTGCTTACAATTATGCAGAAACTCAAAGCCAAGGGTATTACCATGCTGTTTATCACCCATAAGTTAGATGAGGTTATGCGTATCAGTGATCGTTTTACAGTTTTTCGGGATGGATGTAAGATTGATACCTGCGTAACAGCTGAATCCTCGATGGAGGATATGATTGCAATGATGGTAGGCCGGCAATACAGTAAAAAGTATGCCAGAGATCAGTACTTGACGGATTATTCCAAGACGGAACCAATATTGGAAGTAGAGCATCTGAGTGTTCCGACTAAGGTCTTTGATATGAGCTTTAAGCTATATAAAGGAGAGGTACTTGGCATTACCGGGCTTGTCGGAGCGGGTCGAAGCGAAGTTCTTCAAAGCATCTTCGGAGCGGACAAGCGTGAAAGCGGTATCATTAGAATTGACGGAAAAGAAGTATCGATAAAGAATACACTTGATGCTATCAAAAATGGCATGGGTCTGGTGCCGGAAGGAAGAAAGCAGCAGGGAATTCTGGCAAAACTCTCGGTAAAAGCTAACGTATCCGTGGTAAATCTTCGTTATCTTCGAGGTAAGACGGGAATGCTCAGTAAGAGGATGGAAGAGGCAAAGGTAGCTGAATATGCTGCAAGACTCAGTATCAAAACGCCTACACTGGAACAGAAGATTACAAAATTAAGCGGTGGTAACCAGCAGAAGGCAATCATTGCAAGATGGCTGGCGAATAACCCCAGAATTCTGTTTTTAGATGAACCCACGCAGGGAATCGATGTAGGCACCAAGACAGAAATTTATAAAATTATTGATTCTCTGGCGGAAATGGGTTTAAGCATTATTATGGTATCCTCTGAAATGGTGGAAAATATTTCACTTTGTGACCGGATTATTGTCATGTATGAGGGTCGTGTGACAGGTGAAATTCTGCATAAAGAGGCATCTGAAGACAGAATTATGACCTATGCCTCAGGGCAGGCCGATAAAATATAGCATGCAAAAGCGAAAGACCGGAAAATCTGTTGATCTTATTTTTGTCATGTACGATATACTTTTTTGAAATCTTTAGGTGCCATTCCAAATAGTTTAGAAAAGGCACGGTTAAAGGTGCTTATATAGTTATATCCTGTTTGATGGGCAATGTCGATAATGGGCATATCAGTATGTATCAGAAGTACCTGAGCATTACCCAGGCGCAGACGTTCCACATATTCCATGGGTGAATAGCCGGTTTCTTTTTTGAAAACCCGGGACATATAATAGGGGCTGATTGATACGGCTTCACTGATTATTGGCAAGGATATATCATTCAGGTAGTTTTCGTTAATAAATGTCTTAATCTGTCCACATAGCTGATTGCGGCGAGAATGCAAGGATGAGGAATGTGACTGATGCTGTTCGGCTTTTTGAAAGATCAGTGATAGAATGGTCATCAAAATATGTGAGACCACTGCGGATTCTCCGCTCTGTGTCTGCTCTGAATATTCATACAGACAACCATATAACTGATCCAGAAGCTTAAAGTGTTCGGCACAGTGAATGATGGGAGAGATATGGTCAGGCAGAATGTGATCCGGCGGTAATTGAGGGAGGTTCAGATGGGAAATACCTGCACAATAGACGCTTAAGTTATATTTTTCGGGTTGCTCATCATGCAGGACACCTCTGTTATATATGTAAAGGTCACCCCGGGAAACGGTATATTTTTCTTCGCCAATAATAAAAACACTGGAGCCGCTGCGGACGAATCCAACTTCAGCATGGTCATGCATATGAGTGAGTCTGCGGGTAATGGACCATTCGTCTTTCTCTACTTTACTGACGTAGAGAAGCGTTGGGGGAGTAATGAATCGTGATTCTGTGAAATATTTACCTGTATTTGCGCTCTTGAACATGATTTCACCTCTTCCGGCGAAGGACTTGACTCTATTTGAATTGGTTTACAATAATACTTTACAATGCTTTACGATAGATTGTCAACAGTCCGTCCAAGAAAAACCTACACCAAATAAGTAAGGAGTATACTACCAAAACCCAGCCGCTGTGTACGATGAGAGATGCGGTGCTGTTTGCAAAACCATAGCATGAGCTGCTAAAGATACTTACAGAAATAGAGCACAAATCCCCGGCAAAAACTTGCTTCACAAGAAGGCCGCTGAAAAAGTCTCGTATTTTTACTGTATTTAATAAAATAAATAAGCATGGAAATTAAAGAGACATTTTTATCTTAAATTCAGCCCGCGGTGACGGTGTGAAAATTTAACTGTTTCATTCTAAACATATAAACCACCCGGTGGAAAAATGTAATTCTGCCGGGTGGTTTGCACTTTTTTAGGCTTCTCGGTCAGAAGAAAATAAACTTGATTCTTTTAGCTCATTAGCCTTTCAGGTATGGTATAATATTTTCATATTATACTTAAAACTGGAATCATATTTTCTAAATATGAGGGAGAAAGGAACTAAGTCAGAATGAAATATATCATGGCAGTGGGTGATTGATGCTTATATGGATGGTGTATATACAAAGGAAGAGGCTGTGAAGCGCTTGCAGCCACAGAACCTTACAGATCAACATGCATTTTTAACTAACGAGGCACTTAAACTGTTAACATTTGAAAGAGGTGAGTTGTTATGAGGAAAATTTCTGTAAGAACCATGGACTTTTTTGACCGACAAGTCACACGGCAGATTATTGAAAAATATGGAATGGACGATATGGAGGCTATCCGCTCGTTTATTGAGTCTGAAACATACAAGATGTTGAGTGATCCAGCGTTGGAGATTTACAAAATGAGTCCACGTATTGTTTTTGATATGTGGGAGAGTGAACGAGTAACTGGAGATCCACGTAATTCGCAGTACTTAAGGAGTGATGAAGATGAGTAAAGAGACTGATTTTTTCATATATCTCATTGAGCATTATGCTGAAGCGAAACAAACTACTGCACAGAAAGTTTTAGAACAGTGGGATTTACTTGATTTAACCAATTTTATTAATGAGATGTATGAAATATACCATATTGAACGATTGGAAAATGCATTTGATGATATTGATAAGTTGATTTTGGAGAGGCAAAGGTAGCTGGAGAATATCAGGCATTAGGCGAAGCGAAATGAGGAAATAGCATGATTGGGAAACAAGGTGTATCGATAGGAACCTGTATATTGTGGGTGTTTGGATATTTTTGCATAATGCTTCTATATACTTCTATTAATATGTTTTTATGGAGAAGAATGTCTCCTGACATTTCTGAATGGGGGAATGTTATTACCATCATAATTTGTTCAGGCGCATATTTTTTGTTTTTAATACGCAGTTGGCAGCTTAACATAAAAGATATGCTAAAAATAAATTGGCAAGAAGTTGTTCTGGCTGTATTATGCGCAGTATTATTTTTCTTGTTAATGGATTGCTTTGTTGATCCGATAATAGAAAAAATATTTCCAGTGAGTGAAATGAATTATCAGGAGACTGTTGTTTCGCTTAAGGAAAACCTTATTACAAGTATCATACAAGTGTGTATTATTAGCCCCATAGCAGAAGAATTATTAATGAGAGGATTTGCTTTGGAATTATTAAAAAAGAGATATGGGATTTGGATTGCATTGATTGTTTCCACGCTATTATTTGCATTGTTACATTTTAATATGGTGCAAACCCTATCTGCACTCATACCAGGGTTTATTCTTGGTCTTTTATATTTAAAAACGAAATCTTTGGCAAGCACTATTTTGGCACATGGACTATACAATTTAGCTTCACTCATGGTGTTGGCTTAAAATCTCACTTTTTCGTATGGGTATTAGTTACAATGCAACCAAACCTAAAAAGATGCTCTATATGTTTTGGATTAACATATAGAGCATCTTTTTTGTATACTTGGATTTATTTGTATCATGCGGCTGAAAGTATTTTGGATATCTCTAAAAGGTTGGCCAGTTAACTATGCTGGTTGACTGGCTCGCTTATCACTCGAATTTTTTGCGCCCGCTGGCATCCTTTATTCCAAGAGCGGCTCGATATTTAGCTACGGTGCGACGAGATATGACGATTTCCTGTTCTTCTAGAATGTGGGTGATTTTCTGATCACTCAAAGGTTTTTTCTTGTCTTCCCCATTAATGATTTCAACAATCAGGCTTTGTATATATTCAGGTGTGACATTTTCCTCCCTGGGACCACATTCAATACCCTTGGCAAAGAAAAAGTTTAAAGGATAGATACCCCAGGAGCATTGCAGGTATTTATCACGAATTGCCCGACTGATGGTAGATTCATGTAGGGAGAGTGCCTGAGCAACGTCCGCTAAAAGCATGGGGCGAAGACGACGGCCGGAAGTAAAAAAGCCTTCCTGCATATCGATAATGGTCTTGGTTACATTCAGCAGCGTATTGTTTCGCTGGCTGATACAACTGATCACCCACTCTGTTTGTTTGAGCTTGGAACTGATATATTCTTTCGTTTCTTTGTCGGGACATTGCTTTAACATCCGCAGATACTGTCCGCTGATAGAAATCTGTGGGTACAAATATTCATTAATCAATATTTCGTAATATTCAGGAAGCTTTACCACGGTGATATCGGGGACAATATAAGTGAGGTTTTCCCGGTCACTAAAACTATTTCCCGGCTTAGGATTCAGTGATTGGATCAAATCAGAAGCCATAAGGACTTCGTCAATGGTGACCTGAAGGGCCTTGGCGATTTTTCCCAACTGGTTTTTGCCCAGTAATTCCAGATGATCGGAAACAATTGCCCCGGCAATACCGGTATTACCGGGCATCCGTTTTAGCTGCAGCAGGAGACATTCTCTAAGATCCCGGGCACCTACTCCAGCTGGATCCAGACCTTGTGTGATTAACAAAAGTTTTAAAAAAGCAGTATTGCTGATGTTTAGCTTTTCTTCGATTTCCGTTGTGGAGAATTTCAAATACCCTTGGCTATCCAAGCATTGGATGATATATACAAGATTTTCATATTCCGTCCGGGTCAGCGAAAATGGGAGAAGCTGAGAAACCAGATATTCTTCCAAGGTGATTTCGGTATTCGTGCCAATGCTGTTAAGAAAGTCGATTTCGTGTTCTTCATCATAGTCTCGGTGGTAATATATGCGGTTTGTTTCATTGGCACGATTCAGCCACTCCAGCTTTTTTTGCAGATCATTTCCCTGTGCCTCCGGCGGTTGTGAGTCTTCCAGATCAATGATCGGATTCTCCAGAGCCAATTCTTCCAGATAGGTCTTAAGCTCCATCGCATTCATCTGCAGGATGCTGGCGGACTGGATCATTCTTTGGGATAATTGTAATTGTTGTGTGGTCTGCATTTGTAATTTCATTAGTAAGTCCCCCTTAAGATGTATTTATTATATCACGGAAAAAGATACTTGGGCAACAATTGGCACGTATTTTGCTTATATAAATTAAATTAGTAAGATGGATAGTTGTGTCGGGAGGATGAAATTACTCATCTAAAAAAACAAGAGATATTCAAAGGCGTGGGTGAACATGAAAACAGAAATGATAGGTATTGTAGGAACGGGGAATATTGGTGCTTGTATGGTCACTTTATCGATTGGAAATGGCTTAAGGACAATCGTGGTGGTACATAGCGAGCAGGGAAAGCAGCGCTGCATGAAAATTGTGGAGGAAAACTTTGCGGATTTAAAAGCGTATGGTCTGGTAACAGATGAAAACATCGAGGCGGCCATGAAGCTGCTGAAGATTACTTTCAATTATGAAGAGCTTCAAATGGCGGACTTTATTCTGGAAGCAACTTCTGAAAACCTGAAAGTAAAGAAAGAAGTTTACGAAAATATTGAAAGAGTCTGCAGCGATGACACTATTATTGCTTCCAGCACATCGTCTATTACCGCTGATGAACTGGCGGGGTTGGCAAGAGTAAAGGAACGGCTGGTGGCAGCCCATCCATTTCAGCCTGCACATCTGCTGCCGCTGGTTGAATTGGTCGGCAGTAAGTTCAGTTCTGAAAAAGCAATCGAAAAAGCCGGAGAAGTGCTGGAAAAATTAAAACGTAAAGTTGTAACGCTACATAAAGATATTCCAGGATTCATCGTTAACCGACTGGCTCAGGCGATGTTTCGAGAGTCACTTTACATGATTGAACAAGGGGCAGCCACGGTGGCAGATATTGGCAGCTTTTCCGGGGATTATTGCATTGGGAATGATGCTGATCATTACCAATGACGGTATTGATTTGGCTGCAGGTTCGTTAGTTGGGTTTTCCAGTGTGGTTTGCGCTATGTTAGGACATCCAGGGCAAACACTGCTAATAGTTCCGATATTTATGGCACCTTTAACAGGGCTTTTGAGTGGTCTGATCACCGGTTTTTTAGTTACGGTTCCCAAAATCCCGCCTTTTATTGCAACATTGGGGATGTTAAGTGTTACCAAGGGAACAGCTATGATCATAAGTCACGGCTTGCCAATTGGTGACATCCGCCCTGAAATTGTCTACTTGGGCAGTGCGCGGATTGCGGGCTTTCTTCCGGTGCCCATTTTAATCTTTATCATATTAATCATAGTCACCCATGTATTAATGTCTCGAACAAAGCTCGGTAAAAAAATCTATGCGATCGGTGGCAACGAACAAGCTGCGCGGGTATGCGGCGTTAATGTACGCAATGTGCGAATCTTGGTATATATGATCGAGGGCTTCCTGGTTGCCGTATCGGGAATTCTGCTCACGGGGCGGATTGCCTCCGGCGCGGCTATTAACGGAACGGGTTATGAACTGGATGCTATTGCAGCTTGTGTTATTGGCGGAGTAAGTATGAGCGGTGGTTCGGGCCGTGTAATGGGAGTGATTTTTGGCGTCTTCATTATGGGTGTATTACAAAATGGTTTGGACTTAATGGGAGTTGACCCCAACTTACAACAGGTTTTTAAAGGTGCTATCATCATTGCGGCTGTTGTTGTTGACAATGTGCGTAAAACCTCAAAAGACTGACTATGGGTTATACATAACAATGGTGAACTTTTGTCGATAACTTTAGAGGATGCGCAGGTCTGAATACTCGATAGAATAAAAGCGGTATGCACTCTCATCCCTGGGAGGCATGCCGCTTTGCTGTTTGCAGCCTGTCAGAGGTGATGCCAAACACCGATTATCAATAATCCATGCTAAAAATAATAATAATCCATTCATGTGCTTGAAAAACACTTTTATAATCTATGTTATTAGAATGTGATGTCAAGAACATACCAAAAACATATTCTTTTGGATACAAAAACAGTAACAGGAGGAATGTCAATGAAAGGATTAAAGGGCAAAACAGCAATTGTAACCGGTGGCTCCCGCGGGATCGGAAAAGCAATTGTGGAAATGCTTCTGGAACATCATGTGAGTGTACTGTTTACCGGCAGAAATGAAAAAACCGGTGAAGACACAATGCGGGAATTAAAGTCAAGGTTTGATACGCCGATTGCTTTTTTTGCAGGGGATATGGGGGAAGAACAGGTATGCATCGACGCTGCGGATAAAGCATTGCAGTTTTTGGGCCGTGTGGATTATCTGGTCAACAATGCGTTTCCATTTACTGCGAAGTATCTGGATGCCAGTCGAAAAGACTGGCTGCACATTATGGAAGCAGGACCAATTGCATATGCGGCAATGATCACTCAGTATGTCCGGGTTCATGGAGCGTTAAATCCAGGGGCAATCGTTAATGTCAGCAGTATCTCTCAATATATTGCCCAGCCCCGCCGCTGGACATACAATGCGGCAAAAGGAGCCGTAGGACAGTTGACGCGCTGTGCAGCAATGGATCTCGCGCCGTATATACGTGTGAACAGTGTGAGCCCTGCAACTGTGTGGACAGATGAATGCAAGGGTATTAGGGAGCATGATGACCAGCTGTTCCGCGATACTCATATGATTGACCGGGTTATAGAAGCGGAAGAGGTTGCGCCTCCAATTCTGTTTCTGTTAAGCGAATATGCAAGTGCGATTACTGCAACCGATCTCCGGGTGGATGGCGGCTATTTATCCATGGGGCCGACAGGCTGGGGCTATGATGAAGAACACCCGAACAAAGGAAGTAACTGAATATGACTGTACTTTAGTGGAGCAGATGCGAAAAGCTGCAGCAGGTGTTTGACAGGAGCTAAAAGGTTGAAAGAAATCTTTTAACCTTGAGTTTATGAGATATGCAAGCATGTTCGCATGACTCATTAGGGAGCAAATTATGATTATAGATATACATACATTTCCAGGATTTTTTGCAGAGATATGTCAGGAAGCGGAAAGAGTAGAATTCAGAAGGGATCAGTATTTTTTATATAAGCAGCATGTATGGCCGTTAAGCCTTTTTATTACGCAGCTGAATGCGGCCGGCATTGATAAAGCTGTCTTTGCCGCGGAGGATATTACCACAAGAGCAGGAAGCACGATTGTTTCCAATGAAGAGGTAAAAGCTCTTGTAGACATTTATCCGGAACGCCTGATCGGTTTTGCAAGTGTTGATCCGCACCGTGCGAATGCTGCTGAGGTTTTGGAAGATGCTTTTATAAAACTGAACCTGGCAGGTTTGAAATTAAGTCCTGCTGTTCAGCGGTTTATGCCGAATGATCCGGTAATCAAACCTATTTATCAGATGTGTCGGAAATATAACAAACCAATTTTATTTGAAACGGGAATGACCTGGGTGAAAAACAGTCCATCCCTATATTCTAATCCACTGCTTTTGGAAGAAGTAGCCATCGACTATCCTGAACTTCGGATGTGTCTTGGACATTTCGGGTGGCCATGGGTGAAAGAGACCGCCATGCTGATCTTAAAATATCCAAATCTTTACGCAGATACGGCACTTTTGTATTTTGATTCCCCAAAACAGTTTTTCGAGACTACTTTTAATGGCCAGCTGGGTGAATACTGGATTGACCGGATGCTCTATGACAAAGTGATGTTTGGTTCCGCCTATCCGCGGATCGAACAAAAGAGAATGGTAAAAGCAGTAGATACCTTAACGCTGCGCCCGCAGCAAAAAGATATGGTTATGGGACTCAATGCAATGAAGTTCCTGGGACTGGAGGGATAGACATGGTAAAGCATTATGAAACTTATGTAATGACAGAAGATGAATATCATACTACTTATATCGGCGATATGGTGAAAGAATTTATAGAAAAATCAGGAGTAACTAATGGAATTGTTTCGGTGGTGACGGCCCATACAAACTGCGGGATCATTGTAACGGAGCCGCTTCCCTGCATTTTAAGTGATCTGGAAGTAATGCTCCATCAGCTGGTGGATGATGATGGGGAGTATTCCCATGCGCATTTCCTGCCGACTTACGGAAGAACTTCTGCGAATGCATATGGGCATCTGCGTTCGATCCTGGTTGGCAATAGTACCACCCTTTCGCTTGTAAATGGCAGGCTGGCAATGGGTGAGGCTCAGGAAATCGTGTTTATGGAGTTTGACGGTCCTCAGTCCAGAAAGCTATTCATTGATATCATCGGAGAGTAGGAAAAATGAAGGGAGTCCTGGAAATGAGTTATGATATTGTAACGGTTGGGCCGCTGCTATGCGAGGTGATGCGAAAAGAACTGGATCAGCCGCTTTATCGCACCGCCGATCTTATCGGACCTTATCCAAGCGGAGATACCCCGATCATGATCAATGCAGCAGCGAAACTTGGCGCAAAATGCGCTATGATCGGTGTGGCCGGGGATGATGATTTCGGACGCTGCGTCACCAACCGGCTGAAAGAGAGCGGGGTTGACTGCTCGATGGTACGAAGCCATCCCAATGCATCTACAGGAGTTGCATTTGTATGCTATTTTTCAGACGGCAGCAGAAATTTTTTATACCATGTACACCATGCAGCGCCGGGGATGATGACCCCGGATGATATTGATATTGAGAAATTAAAGGGAACAAAATGGGTACATATCACCGGCTTCACCATGTCGGTTAATGAAGAGAGCGTAAAAGCAGTTTATAAATTAGTCCGGGACTTGCCGGAAGATACCATGATCAGTTTTGATCCGAATATCCGCCCGGAGGCACTCAGTGTGGAGGAGATCAAAAAAATGTGTGCTCCTGTAATTGAACGTGCGTCCCTCATATTTCCAAGTAAAACAGAAGCGGCAATGTTCACAGGTGCCAAAAATGATGAAGAAGGCTGCAAGATATGGGCTTCCCAGGGCAAACTTGTGGTATTGAAAAACGGTGAAGCAGGGTGCCGGATCTTCACCGGGGATCAGGTACTGAATATTCCTGGTTTTGCAATAACGGAAGTGGATCCAACTGGGGCTGGTGATACTTTTTGCGGTGCATTTTTAGTAGCTCTGACAGAAGGGAAGGATTTAACACATTGCGGTGTCTTTGCCAATGCGGCAGGAGCACTATCCGTACAGAAACAGGGACCAATGGAAGGAGCACCTTCCAGAGCAGAGCTGGAGACGTTTATAAAACATGCATCTCTTGGTTCTGAAAGATAAGTAATAATCCATGTTAAGAAGAATAAAAATCCATTCATGTTCCGGAAAAGTTATTTTATAATAATTACAGTAGTAGTATCAATTGGAATTGTTTTGTTGGCAGAATGGAGATTTCTATGAGTAAAATTATCGATGTTGAAATAATGATGTTTGAATCCCCAAAGCTGGAAAAAAGATGGGATGAGCTGCCGGTGCAGAAGCCGTTTTCGAAATATCCGGAACATGATAAAATTCGTTACAGTTATAGAAACGGGGGATTCTTTGTTGTAAAAATCCTCTGTGACGACGGTACCTACGGTTACGGCAGTACCGGTACCTATAATGTATGCAGTGAAATTATTGAACGGCTTTTCAAACCACTGCTGATCGGACAGAATCCTCTGGAGATTGAGAAGCTTTGGGATATCATGTTTTCTTCCTCTATGCCTTTTGGAAGAAGGGGCGCTGCATTGATGGCAATCTCTGCAATTGATATCGCATTGTGGGAGATTTTCGGAAAGATGGCCAGGTTACCGGTTTATCAATTGCTGGGTGGTAAAGTCCGTGACAAAATTCGTTGCTATGGTACCGGTCATCAAATCGAGCAGCACAAGGAAAAAAAGTATTTTGGTTCTAAGATCCCGATGCCGTACGGACCGGAGCATGGCAAAGAAGGAATGCGCAAGAATGCAGCCAGAGCGAAGGAAATCCGTGACCTTATGGGAGCAGATGCAGATATTATGTGCGACTGCTGGTGCGGCTGGGACTACGCCTATACGATTAAGATGGCCGAACGACTCAAAGAATACGACATAAAGTGGATTGAAGAACCCTTGATGCCGGATGATATCGAAGGGTATAAACGACTGCGGATCGAATTGAACCGGATGGGAATCCTGCTGACGACAGGAGAACATGAGCATACCCGCTGGGGTGCCCGTGAGCTGATTGATAACGGCTGTGCAGATATCCTGCAGTGTGATATCGAATACTGCGGTGGAGTAAGCGAATTGAAGAAGATCATGGCTTATGCCTCCGCCCATAATGTCATGGTAATTCCTCATTGCCCGAGCGTACCTGGTATGCATGTGGTTTTCAACAGTACCGTATCGCCGTTTATGGAGCGTATCACCCAGGGTTTTGAACCTTTGTTCAAGGGTGATTATATTGAGAAAGACGGTTTTGTCATGCTTTCCGACTCTCCGGGTTATGGAATTGAATTGAATGATAACTTTACAAAAAGGTTAAAATAAGAACTGTTATCTAAAGAAAAGGTGAACTGATGAGAAGAAAAAAAAGATATTCACCGGATCAGATTTATAAACCCTATTTTATTGTTCCGGCTATCCTGCTATTTACAGTATTTTTTATCATACCCAATGTAGGAACATTCTTTCTGGGCTTTACGGACTGGACCACGCGTGATATGCTGCATCCTCAGTTTAACGGACTGGAAAATTTTCGAATGATGTTTCAGGAAAAAGGGGTTGGACTGGCTTTTAAGAATTCAATTTATTTTGCGGTGGTGACAGTTCTGGGTAAAAATTTTCTGGGTCTGTTAATGGCGTTGGCATTGAATCAGGGACTGAAAACAAAAGGATATTTGCGCAGCGTGTTTTTCTTTCCATATGTATTAAGCGTATTGTCGGTTTCGGTGATATTCCTGGCTATTTTGAATCCCCGCTATGGAATCCTCAATACGATGTTGAGGAATGTTGGTTTGGGCAGTCTGGCAAAAGAGTGGCTTTGGGATAAAAGATATGCGATGAACACGGTATGTGCCGTAAGTATCTGGCAGCAGCTGGGTCTGCATATCTTGATTTATCTGACCGGCTTACAGGCCATCGACAAAGAACTCTACGGTGCAGCGATGATCGATGGCGCCAATGCCTGGCAGAAATTTAAAAGGATTACCTTACCGCTGCTTATGCCTTCCGTGACAATTAACGTGACATTAAGTCTGGTTGGCGGATTAAAAGTGTTCGGAGAGGTATTTTCGCTTACCAACGGCGGACCGGGAAATGCGACCACCGTGGTGGCGTTTAAGGTATATGAAATCTTTGGAAGCGGAATGCTCGGTTATGGAGCGGCGGTTTCGATGGTATTTACTGTCGTCATTTCGGTTATTAGCCTTGCGATTCTATATTTCCTGCAGAAAAGGGAGGTGGAATTGTAAATGAGACGTAAAAAAATAAGGAAAATCATTTGGGAAGTGATTTTTATTTTAATCAGCCTGGTTTATATTATTCCCGTCTGGATGGTATTTATTAATTCCTTGAAAACCCGTCAGGAAGCAAAGAAATTCGGATTGGGGCTGCCGCAGGTTTTTCAATTCTCCAATTATGCTGTCGTGTTTCGGGAAGGCGGTGTCTTGCGGGCATTATTCAATGGACTTTTGGTAGCAGGGGTAAGTTCCCTATTGATCATTCTGGTTACCTCTATGGCAGCCTTTTATATTTCACGAAGCAGGAGAAAGCTGGCAAGGTTCGGATACTATTATTTATTATCAGGAATCTTCATTCCAATCGCAATGATTGCGACTTATATGGTGTTGTTCGTATTACACTTGACGAATACCTATTTGGGGTTAATTCTCATGTTTACGACATATTGCCTTCCGTTCAGCATTTTTTTATACAATGGCTTCATAAAAATGATACCCCGGGAACTGGACGAAGTTGCCGTCATTGATGGCAGTACGCCGCTTAGGTTGTTTTTTCAGGTAATATTTCCGTTGCTGAAGCCGGCCACTATGACAGTATTGGTGATTAATTTCCTTAACATCTGGAATAATGTAGAAACACAGCTGTTCTTTGCTTCAAGTACAAAATGGAGCATGCCGATGACGCTCTATCGATTTTATGGCGTCTATATGTCAGACTGGCACCTTGTATTTGCTGATGTTATAATTACTACATTGCCAGTACTGCTGCTGTATATATTTGCGCAGCGGAATTTGATTGACGGCTTAGTAATGGGAGCTGTGAAAGGGTAAGGAAAGGCGGGAAACCGTATGTCTTTGCAGAAAAAAATATTTGTAATGCTGTTTCTTTTATTATTTATCATACTGTTTTTGTTTGGCAGCTTTTTCTTCCTTTATATCAGCAATCAAATGAAGACGAAGGATAAAGAAATTGTCCTGCAGCGCGCCCAGAAAATTGCCAGTGAGATTGGAAGTATGGCAGAGCAGATGGATTTGCTTTCTTCCCAGATCATTGCAGACGATACTGTTCAGCATATCATGAATACCGTTTATCAAGATACGGATAAAGAAAACAATTATTTTAATACGCATGTAAAGCTGAAGTCAGAGATGCAAAAAAAGCTTTTGGCGGTAAACAGTCCGAAAAGTGTTGCGAAGAGTATCTGTGTATTTAATGATGAAGGAGACTATGTTGCAGTTGGGTATTTGGATAGAGAAGACAGAGGTTATCAGCCGAAAAAGGAATTCTGGTATCAGGAGATACTTGAAAAGCGGGGAAGAGGAAGTACTTTTTTATTGGCGAAAAGCCCATGGCTGCGTAATGAAGAACCGGTGATCGCCCATATTCGGCTATTACAATCGATTTCCGCAGCAACAAGGGGAAATGGAATTGGGTATGTGGCGGTCCAACAGCCCTACGAACTAATAGAGGGTTTTTGTGCGGAAGGTGGAGGAGAAAAAACTGAAATTTTAATTACAGACCGGGAGAAAACCTGTATCTATCCGTTGGGTGAAAAATTGCAAATCCCATCTAACACGATGTATGTAACAGTCGATATTCCGAATACATCCTGGCAGGCAATCTGTTTTATGAAGACAGAATATAGCAACTTACCAATTTGGATTATTCTGCTGCAAACGATCGCAATATTGGCGGTGTTCGGCGGTGTATTACTTGTAATCGCACACATTCTTACGAAGCGGCTGACAAAGCCGGTTCAGGAGATGAAAAAAGCGGTGGAAGAATATACGGTTCATTATTTGCCGGAAGGCCTTGATTTCAATTCGAAGGATGATGAGATCCGACAGCTTTATCAAGCTTTTAACCGCATGATAAAGGAGCTGGATGAATCGACAAATCGGAGGATCCAGGCACAGGTCAGTGAACTGCAGGCATATCTGCTGGCGGTACAATCCCAGATTAATCCACATTTTTTGTACAATATCCTGGCATGTATCAGTGCTATGGGTGTGGAGTGTAACAGTAAAAAAATTCCGGCAATCTGTTCGGATCTGTCCGCGCTATTAAGATATTCCTCTAGTATGGAGCGGGATAATATCAGTGTCGGTGATGAAATTATCATTACCGAGCGATATCTGAAACTGATGGCAGTCCGATTTGAAGAACAATGTAGTTATATGATACAAGTTGAAGACGCAATGATGCGGATACCGGTTCCTAAGATGGTCGTACAACCGATTGTTGAAAATTCGTTTCGGTATGCATTTGAAAACAGCACAGATGTGAAAAAGATTATTATCAATGGGTATATGAAAGAGCATAACTGGGTGATCGAGGTTTGGGATAATGGCTGTGGTATGAGCACAGAAGAAATCGAAAATGTATATCATAGGATCCGGGAGTATTCTCAAAATATTGTAAATGGAGATCGAAAAAATACATTTGAAATCGGCGGCATGGGATTGGCCAATATATTTGTACGTTTGTATCTGCGCTATCAGGAAAAAGTGATTTTTAAGATTGAGACGCAGGAAATAACCGGCGGAACTAAAGTAACCATTGGCGGACCGGTCGATCTTCTTAAAGAAGGAGTAAAACATGTTTCGAGTATTGATCGCTGAAGATGAGCCGCTAATTGCACGTGCTGTTAAAAAAATGATAGAAAGCAGCAACCCGACATTTCAAGTGATCCAAACCGTGTTAAATGGTTCGGCGGCGTTGGAGGCAATCCGTAAACTGGAACCGGATATTGTATTTCTGGATATTAAGATGCCGGTTATGGATGGCCTGGAATTATTGAAAAAAATAAATGAAGAAGGCTTACAGGCATTATGTGTGATCCTAAGCGGTTATCAGGATTTTGATTATGCCAGAAAAGCTTTGCGGCTGGGGGCGTTTGATTATTTATTGAAGCCCCTTTCAGAAGAGATTTTAAAAGATATTTTAGAGCACTTAAGCAAGACGTTGATGAGCCGGAAAAGAAAATCCGATAAAGTGCTGCTGGAAACGATTTTATTTCACAAAAACATAAGTGAAGTTACAGATGTCAAGATCAATGGTGCCTATATATTGCTGCTCATAAATGTGGCTTCTGTTTTTGGAGAGATCAGCAATCGGGATGATGAAATATGGAAATACTGGAGTGATATACGTCTGGAAGAAATGTTGTATAGCAAAGAGCAGGATGGAGCTGTTTGGATTCTCGATGGGAAAAAAGTAAATCAGAAGGTGATTATATGTAAAAGTGAATCAACAAGTCTGGCAATCCAAAAGAATAAATTGAAAAAGATATATGACCGGTTAGAAAAGAACGGTCTTCCGGTTACTGCTGTGGTCACAGATGATACCGCAGACTCAGCAGCACGAATGCGGGAAACATATCATGAGATGGAACGCGCCTTGCGAAGGAACAGTATTTTTTCGAATCATCGGTATATCGAACTGGGCATCGTGATGGAACAGCAGCAAAGTGTTTTTCCGGACAGGGAAATGAAAAATTTACTGGGACTGTTTGCCCGAAACGAACAAAAGGATAATTTTATCAGATATTTTGAAAGGATATTGACTACTTTAGAAAAAAAGCAAATCCCTCAGATATTGCTTGAAAAATTCCTGATCGAAATTGTCGAGATCATCCGTCAGGAACTAGGCGGCTTGCCCCTTCAGATGTTTGCGGACTATTATCTGGAGGTAGAGAGCATCCTGAGTGATTGCTGGAATTATCCGGAGTTAAAAAAAGCGATGGTATCGCTTATCAATGAGATTTTTCAGAACAGCAGCCAGGAAGCGTATATGGAAGAAGATATTGCGAAAAAAATACTGCAGGCCGAGGAGTATGTCAAGAAGCATTTTATGGAGCAGATCAGTGTACAGATGCTGGCGGATAAGTTTCGGATGTCACAGTCAAAGTTTAGTGTGAAATTCAAAAATGAGAAGGGGTTTGCAATCGGAGAGTTTATTACAAAAACGAAAATGGAAAAAGCAAAGGAATTATTAGAGCTGTCTCCGCCGCTTTTAATTAAGGATATCGCGGAAAGCGTCGGCTATGAAGATCAGTTTTATTTTAGCAGGGTATTTAAGGCAGTTTATGGAGTAAATCCAAGTAAGTACCGGGATACTCTTTGTTGAGTGCGCGGATCGAATAGTGCACAGGGGTAAGATAATTCATGTTTCGGAAGAAACATTTTATATATACATTAAGAACCAGATAATAAAGCCACAATAGGAGGTATTTGTATGAAGAGGAGGATTTTGGGTGTTTTACTTTCGGGCTTACTGGTAATTTCGTTTGCGGGATGCGGTGGTTCCCAAACTCCGGCGCCAGCCGACGACAAGGAAAGTGATACGACTGGAGAAACGACAAAGGATAAGAAAGAAGAAAGCGTGACGCCGGAAGCTGTCGAAGAAACGGGTGGGAAGACCATAACGATCGCAATGTACAATCAGTGGTATGATGCCGGAATACAGGCAGCTTTTGCAAAGTATGAAGAAAAGACGGGAAATAAAGTTGAGGTAGAAGTGATTCCGGATGATCAATATGAAACGCTGATGCAGACCAAAGTAGCAACCGGGGAGGTGCCGGATATCGGCGTTACGAATTCCGGAACCTGGACGAATACGGAATACCTTCAGACTGCTTCGGTAACTTTGGAGGGCGATTGGATCAAAGACATTTCTGAGGAAATGCTGCCAGGCTGTAAAACCCCGGCCGGCGAATTGATATTGGCTCCTTATGGTCCGCGTAATGTTCTTGGGTTTTATTACAATAAGAAGGTGCTGGAAGATGCCGGCGTGACTTTGCCGTTAAAGAATTATGACGAGCTGAAAGCAGCATGTGAAAAAATCAAAGCATCGGGCGTGACACCTATTTGCCTGCCGAATCAGGATAACTGGACGGTTCAGATCGCTATCTTAGGAAGCTTTAACGAACCTTTCTTTGCGGATGCAACATTGGCAGATAAAATAATGACGAATCAAATAAAGCCTTCTGAAGTGGAGGGGTTCGTTACACAGTTGAATCGTATCATTGAATTAAAGGCAGCCGGGTATGTGAATGAGGATTGCAATTCCACGACATTTCAGGCGGCGGAAGAGTTGGTAGCGGAAGGTGAATGCGCGATGGCGCCAGGCGGAGACTGGCTGTATAGCGATTTCATGGAGGATTATCCCGATCAGGTAGATAACATCGGCTATATGCCGCTTGGCATGGGGGATCAGTGTGAGGCCATTATTAACAGTATTTCTAAAAGCTTCGTGGTGTTTAAAGATGGAAAACAGGTAGATGCTGCACTGGATTTTGTAAATGACTTTATGACGGATCAGGATATTATCCAGGCTCTTTATGAATTAACGCCTGGTATGCCGCCATTATCGACTTGGGATGTACCGATGAATGACTGGGTTGCGGAGGTTAAGAATTTTGCGGAAACAAATGATTTAATGGTGGTATCACAGTTTGAGTTGTTTAATCTGCCGGATTTTTCAACTGGACCTTATAATGATTCGATTCAGAAAATGCTGCAGGATGATTGGACGGCGGAACAAACTCTGGATGACTGGTATGATACCTATGTAAATCTAAATAAGGCGGAGGGAAGAGAAGGATTTTAATGTGTTGGCTGCCAGGACGCCGCCGCATCCGTTTCGGTGCTGCGATATTTGCAAAACCAGAGCACTTCGCTGAAAGATACTAGCCCAGATGGGACCGAAATTTGCGGGACTATCCACATTCGATCCGTTTTCTGAAGAAAACGCATCTCAGGTGGATACAAAAACTCGTTTTGGAAAACAAGTTTTTGCCCGCAAATTTCGGCCCCATCTGGGCAAGTATCTTTGGCAGCTCGTGCTATGGTTTTGCAAATATCGCAGCACCGAAACGGATGCGGCGGCTGGGTTTTGGTAGTTTGCTGACTGGAGTTAAGAAAGAAAACAAAGAGGGATGGACCTTTTCTTGAACTTTTTTATTCTGAAAGAAGGGAGAAGTATGAAGAAAGTTGAATTTAAAAAAGCTAAACTAGTATGGATACAGGGAGAATGCCGGAGCATGAATGTTACTGCGGAATTTTTGTTTGAATTTGATACGAAGACAGAGAAGCAATATAAAATCTGCCTGGCTGCGTCTACCCTATACGCGTGTGAACTGAATGAGGTGTTTATCGGTTATGGACCTGCGCGCAGCGGGCATACGGAAGCGAAAGTGGATAGTTATGTTTTGCCGGTTAAAGCGGGTAAAAATATTTTAAAGGTGACCGTAGCGGGTTATCACTGCAATAGCTATTATACCATTCGCAGAGAATCGTTTTTCATTGCGGAGTTGTATGAGGATGAACAGCTTCTTTCGTGTACAGATAAGAATATCAAATGCTTCCGGGTCAAGAGCAGGATTCAAAAGGTACCCCGCTTCTCTTTTCAGAGAGCCTTTACCGAGTGTTATGATCTGGCGCTGGCGCTTGAAAAAGTTGAAGTGGAAGAATTGCACCTGGATCTTCTTTTTATGGAACGTGATGTGCCTTATCCGGAATATCAATGTGTTCCGATTTCTCAACTTATAGAATCGGGGATTATGATTTCTCAAAAGCAAGAGGAAAACCGTTGGTTCTTCTTCGTTGAAAGTGTGAATGAAAGGGCAAAGGGCGTAAAAGTAACGGAAGATTATCTTGCTGCCACGGTAGTGGATGGCTTCTATCCGGAAGAGCTTAAGATGAATGCATATCAGGATTTTCAGGGAATGGATTTTATGGCTCATGAAGGAAATAAAGAAGAAATTGCGGCAAAGGAATATGCCCTTTATAGACTTCCGCATAATAATACCGGTTTTATTGAATCTACGTTGGAAGCAATCGAAGACAGCGAGGTTTTGCTGGTTTTTGACGAGCTGCTCGTGGATGGGAAAATCAGTGTGAAGCGTTGGGGCGGGCAGATCAATGCGGTGAAATACCATTTTCCCAGAGGAAGCCATAGGGTACGGACGATGGAATGTTATGGATTCCAATACCTTGCGGTTATCGTATTAAATGGGAAGGTGAAGGTGGATCAACTGACCTTGCGTGAGTATGTATATCCCTATTGTCAGGAAGGTAATATTGAGACATCAGATGAAAAACTGATAGTCATTTTTGAAGCGGCCAGAGAGACGTTCCGGCAGTGTACGATTGACGCCTTGATTGATTGCCCGCAGCGGGAAAGGGGATCCTGGCTGTTTGACAGTTATTGGGCGGCGCAGTCAGAGAAGTTCTTCAGTGGGCATACATATGTACAAAAAGCGATGTATGAGAATATCAACCGTACCTCAAAGGTACCTGCTATTCCGGAAGAAGCGATTCCAATGTGCTATCCGGCAGATCATTATGATGGTATCTTCATACCGCAGTTTGGTTTATGGTATATGTCACAGTTGGAACAATATTTCAAAATGGATCCGGATGCCGATCCGGAGGATTTTCGGAAGCGCTGTCTGAACTTTATGGCCTATATGGCCCGGTATGAAAATTCGCTGGGATTATTGGAAGCCGTTCCGGGCTGGAGTTTTATCGAGTGGTCAAAAGCCAATGATTGGGTTGGGCATATCAATTTTCCAACAAATATGATCTATGCCAGAAGCCTGGATGCCTGTGCCGGGATGTTCGGAATGCCCCAGATGCAGGAAAAAGCAAAGAAAATCAGAGAGCTGATCCGGCAGTATTCCTTTGATGGGAAGATATTCCTTGATCATGCTATGTTCATCAATGAGACCGTCAGGGTATTTCCGGATGATGCCTCGGAGATTTGCCAATACTATGCGGTCTATACCGGTGTGGCTGATTTGAAAGAACCCAAATATGGGTATCTAAAGGACTTGATCTTAAATATATTCAGCGCGGATCGAAAGGAAAAACAGATTTTTCCGGAAATTGCTTATTCCAATATGCTGGGCGGAACGATTCTTAGAATGGAGATTTTGCTTAAGATGGGGTTTTATGAGAAGCTGCTGGATGAAATCAGGGACTACTGCTATCCGATGGCAGTGGCAACGGGTACGCTTTGGGAGCATAATGATGACATCAGCGGAAGTCTGAATCATGGATTTACTTCTTTTGTTGGTGTATTGATTGCGGAATGTTTGAAAAAACTTAAGACAGAGGTGAAATAATGACAAGCAGAGAACGGGAAAGACAAACTCTGGAATTCCAAAGGCTGAAGGAACGGGGTGCAGTGGAAGAGACTTTCTTCCCCTGGGGGCTGGCGGTTGACCGCTTCAAAACGGAGGGAATTCCTGCCGGTATAGCAGATGGCGCTAAGGATATGAGTCATAATAACAGCGCTGAAGAAAAACAACGGGAAACTTACCTGGCAGTGGACTGGGGCGAAGGAGTCCTGGCTTATGAACAGTATTTGGGCTTTGATCCTGTGCGCAGAGCTCATTTTATCCTGCCTTTTCGCGGATTTGAAGAAAAATTGCTTTCGGAAGATGAGAATTTTATCTTCCGGCAGGATATGTGCGGACGTGTGATCAAGCGCAATAAAAGGAATGATCTGGAGACCATCGAGCAGCCGATCATAAAAACCGCCGCAGATTGGGAAACTTTAAAGGAACACGCCGAGCAGGAACTGGAAACCTGGTTCACGGATAAGGCGATCGATGCGAAATTTGCCCCGCTTCGTGAAGGCCATGAAAGAGGCGATTATAGTATTCGTCTGGATATCGAAGGATTTTTTTGGATACCACGCGATCTTCTGGGGGTTGAGCCGCACATGTATGCCTTCTATGATGAACCGGAACTACTCCATGACATTAACCAATTTGCGCTTCGGGTGTTCCTGACCAGACTGCTGCGTGTCATTGACCTGATAAAGCCGGATGTCCTTTATATGATCGAAGACTTGAGCGGCAAGAACGGACCAATGATTTCCGGAGCGTTGTTTGATGAATTCGTAGGAGATTACTACCGCCAGTTGGTTCCGGTATTAAAAGAGCACGGTGTGGGTAATGTGTTCATCGATACGGATGGCGACTTTGCACAGCTGATACCGAATTTTATGGCGGCAGGGATCGATGGTTTTATGCCTATGGATGTCAATGCCGGCATGGATATCGTGAAAGTAAGACGGGATTTTCCGACACTTAAGTTCATCGGCGGATTCAATAAGCTTTGTATTGCGCAGGGACGGGAAGCGATCGATCGGGAATTTCAGCGGATTCTTCCGGTCATCCGCAGCGGTGGATACATACCCGGAGCAGACCATCAGGTAGCACCGTCGACTTCGCTTGCGGATTATCGGTATTATATCAAACGGCTTGCGGAAATGATGGAGCAGGCGGGGGCAGATTTATCTTGAAAGTGGCATTAATAAAAAGGCAAAACCAGAAAAAGTGGTTTTGCCTTTTGTCGATCAAGCGTAAGAAAATCCATGTACGAAAGAATCAGAATCCATTCTTATTTAGGAAGAGATTTATTAGAATAAAATTAATACATAGAAAAATTCCGAAAGAAGGAGGAAGATATGACAGAGCTTCAATTTTTAGGCTTTTCAAGTTTTCTGATCACGGCGGAGGACGGCACCCGTGTCCTGGTTGACCCGTATTTGGATGACAATCCTGCGGCGCCGGTAAAAACGACTGATTTACCCCAAATTGACCTGATACTGGTCAGTCACGGAGCCTTTGATCATATGAAGGATACTTCCAGAATCGTTGCACGGGACGGCTGTAAGGTAATCTGCGGGGGTGAAACGATGAATCTGCTGATCGACGAGGGTGTTGACAAGAAGCTTATTACGCAGACTGTGTGGGGACTGACCGTGAAACAATGCGGCATTTTAGTGCGTCCTGTAGTCAGCATGCACCGGTCTTCCGTGCGGCTGAAAGACGGCACGGCAATGGATGGATTTGCCCTCGGATTTATCATCTGCATGCCGGATGGGACGAAGATTTACAATGCCAGTGATACTGCGTTGTTCTCTGACATGAAGCTGATCGGGGAACTGCATCAGCCGGATATCGGTCTGATGAACGTAACGATTGAGAATCCGTTTGATTTTCTGCCTGAATTTCTGACGGGCGAGATGACGCCGTACGAAGCAGCTTTGGCTTCTCAATGGCTGGGGCTAAAATACGCGGTTGCCTGCCATTACACAAACGCGGATTGTGAAGATGTCCATGAGTTTAAAAACCTGCTGCATAGCATGAAGGATAAAAACGGCGGCGGTCCGGTACCAGTGATATTGAATCCGGGGGAAACATTCGAATATCTGCCTGCGAACCGGAAGAAATAAAAAGAGGGAAGAATTATGGATAAACAAGAAATGATAGCACAGATTAAAAAAGCGATTCCCTGCTTAACGGATCAATTAGAGGCGCCTTCAGATCTGAGTTTGGAGAAACAGCAGGCTATTTTCCGCCAAATGTGCCTGATCAGAGAGTTTGACAGCAAAGTAAAGACTTTGTGGATGGAAAATAAAATTTATGGATTAGCACATTCGTATGTCGGTGCCGAGGCGATTGCCGTTGGTGCCTGTGCGGCGCTGGACAAAGAGGATTACATTACTTCTACGCACAGAGGACATGGACATACCATTGCCAAAGGCGCGGATCCGAAAGCAATGATGGCTGAATTACATGGAAAATACGAAGGACTGAATCACGGTAAAGGCGGTTCCATGCACATTGCGGACATCAGCATCGGGATGCTGGGTGCAACGGGCATCGTGGGCAGTGGGATGCCCATTGCACTGGGTTCGGCTATTTCGGCTAATCTGCTGAAAAACAATAAAGTAACGGTCTGCTTCCATGGCGATGGAGGAACGAATCAGGGTGTCTGGCATGAAACACTCAATATGGCGGCGGCGTGGAACCTGCCTGCTGTTTTCCTGATTGAAAACAATCAGCAAGCTATCGCAACCGAAATCAGCCGTGTGACAAAAGAGACTAACCTGTACAAACGAGCAGTTGGATATGGCATTGAAGGTGTGCAGGTTGATGGATTTAATGTATTTGAGATATATAAAGCGGTAAAAAAAGCGGCTGATAAAGCGCGCAGCGGCGGCGGCCCCACCTTGATCGAAGCACGGTTTATGCGTATTCTGGGTCATTTTGTGGCGGATGATCAGTCGTACCGCGATCGAGACTATTGTGAATTATTCTGGGAAGTAGATCCGATCAAGCGGATGAAAGAATATTTTCTGGATAATAACCTGCTGACCAAAGTGCAGATAGACGAGACAGAGCAAGGTGCGCTTCAGGAAATTGCTGAAGCGGTCGACTATGCGCAAAACAAATGCACGGAACCGCCGGCTGAAATACTGTATGATGATATTTACGCCAATGGCGAGGTCATTTATTAACGGGAGGGAGAAGCTGTGGCAATCATTACGGTAAGAGAAGCTTTGAATCAGGCATTGAAAGAAGAAATGAAGAACGATCCCACGATGATCATTATGGGATGTGACGTGGGATTAAGAGGCGGTCCGTTTGGAATTACACTCGACCTTTGGAACATGTTCGGAGCAAAAAGAGTGATCGATACGCCGATTTCGGAATCCTCCTTTGTTGGTGCCGGCGTAGGTGCGGCGGCTACGGGGCTTCGGCCGGTGGTAGAAGTACTTTATTCGGACTGGATTACGCTGGGAATGGATCAGCTTGTAAATATGGCGGCAAAAATGCGTTATATGTTTGGCGGTAATGTGAATATGCCGCTGGTAGTACGCGCTCCTTTTGGTACGGGGGGAGGAGTGGCGGCACAGCACTCACAGTCGTTTGAGGCGTGGTTCAACCATGTCCCGGGATTTAAGGTGGTGGCGCCGATTGAACCGTATGACGTGAAAGGGATGTTAAAGACAGCGATCCGCGACGATAATCCGGTGATCTTCTTTGAACATAAAAGAAGTTATCAGTTAAGAGGTGAGGTACCGGATGGAAAGGAAGGCGAGACCTATACGGTGCCGTTTGGTAAGGCGGCGGTTCGCCGGCAGGGCAGCGATGTAACAATTGTGGCATATTCGATGATGGCGGTTCGGGCTGGAAATGTCGCTGCCGAACTGGAGCAGGAAGGGATATCCTGTGAGGTGATTGACCTTATTTCCCTGCTTCCGCTGGATTATGAGACAGTGATGAATTCCGTTGCCAAGACCAATCGTGTGGTAGTTTGCCAGGAGGCAAATCTTCGCGGCGGGCTGGCCGGCGATATTGTTTCAGAGATCATTGACAGAGGCTTTGACCTGTTAGACGCACCACCGGTGCGTGTAGGTGCGTTAAATGTGCCGCTTCCATATAACCACGGTCTGGAGAAACTTTGCATACCGGATGAAACCAGGATCAAAGAAGCCGTATACAAGGTGCTGGACAACAAATAAGGAAAAGAGGGATCGTAAAAAGTGCCTAGAAAGATGAAATTACCCAAGATTGGCGTTAATATGACGGAAGCAGTCATCGGCACATGGCTGGTGAACGAAGGAGATCGAGTCGAAGAAGGAAGCCCCATTTGTGATGCAGAGACGGATAAGGCTTCCCAGGAGATCCTTGCCACGGATTCCGGTATTGTTGCGGAGCTGCTGTTTGATGAAGGTGAAACCGTACAGACGTATGAGGATTTGCTCGTATTGATTGATGAAGGTGAAGTTTATCAGAAGGAATGTTTAGAAAAGGGTTTTCAAAAAACAATTAAAATTGAGGAAATGCCCGTAAATGAGCAGGATAAGAAGAACCGGCTTTCTGCCTCAGACAAAACCACGTTTAGTGTGCCGGTCACGTCAGGCCGGGTAAGGATATCCCCGCTTGCCAGAAAGATTGCTGAGCAAGCCGGAGTGGATATCGGCATGATCACCCCGTCAACACCGGGAGGCAGGATTGTGGCAAAGGATGTGCGGGCATATCAAACGCTGAAGAGTACGGTGTTTTCGATGTCGAAAGCGGAGACCGCCCTGGCACTGCAGACGCCGGCAGAGGAAATTCTGGAACAGCAATCGATGTCTGCACTGCGCAGGACAATTGCCACCCGCATGCAGCAAAGCGCACAGGAGAAGCCGGCAGTGGGATTAACGCTGACGGCGGACGCGACGGCGTTGCTGGCGCTGCGTGCAAAATATAAGGAAGAAGATATCAAAGTCAGCTTTGACGCCCTGATGGTGAAAATTGTGGCTCAAGCACTTAGTAGATACCGTAATATCAATACGGTATTGGAAGGAAACGAAATCATTGTGAAAAAGCCGGTTCATATCGGTGTGGCAGTAGATACCGAACGCGGACTGATCGTGCCGGTGATAAAAAATGCGGATTGGAAAAAAATTGTCGAAATCGGTGCCGAGCTTTCGGCATTGGCGGCAGCTGCAAAAGAGTCAAAGATTTCCGCAGAAAACATGCAAGGAGGTACGTTCACGATTACCAACCTTGGAATGTTTGGCATTGAACAATTTACTCCGATCATCAATCCGCCCGAATGCGCTATCCTTGCGCTGGGTGCGGTTCAAAGCTGCTTTGTCCCCGATGAAGACAATCTTCCGGTTCTTAAGAAGGTATTTCAAATGACATTAGTGTTTGACCATCGCATTGTGGATGGCGCCCCGGCAGCACGATTTCTGTATCAAATCAAAAAATATGTTGAGAATCCGGAATTGATGCTGTAAGAAGGTAACGCAGTGTGAAAAAATATATTTTTACATCTGCCTATATGTGCTGTGAGGCACGCACAGAATGGAGGTTAAGATGAATTTTAGATTTGCATGTTCAGATGCGGCATTTCCATTGCTGCCCCATGACAAAGTGTTGCAGCTTATCGCCTTACTTGGTTTTGAGGGCGTGGATATCGGGCTGTTTGAAAAACGCTCCAGCCTGCAGCCTTCCGAAGTGTTTTTAGATACGAAGAGGCATGGAAACGGACTGCGTGAGAAAGCGGTGCAAAACGGATTACGAATCGCCGATGTTTTCTATCAGGCAGCGCCTGATTTTACAGCCAGGGCAATCAACCATCCGGATTCGGATATCCGTATACAGGAACGGGATAATTTCCTGAAAATACTGGATTATGCCAATTCCGCGGGAAGTTACCATGTCACCTGTCTGCCTGGAGTACATTATCGACAGGAAACGTATGATAGCTCACTGCGCCGTGCATCAGACGAACTTAGCTGGCGTACAGAGCAGGCAAAGCAGGCTGGTCTGGTTTTTGGGATAGAAGCGCACATCGGCTCCATTGTTCCAATCCCCAGTCAAGTATTGTATTTGCTGAAAATGACGGATGGGCTAAAGCTCACGCTTGATTATACCCACTTTATGCGGCAAGGTATTGCCAATGAAGACGTACATCCGCTGATCCCCTACGCATCGCATTTTCATGCCCGGGGTGCCGCACCAGGAAGATTGCAGACCATTATGGATGAAAATGAGATCGATTATCCAACCATTGCAAAGAAAATGATGGAAACCGGATATCAGGGATTTTTTGGTATAGAATATGTCTGGACAAAGTGGGAGGATTGCATTCGCACTGATAATGTTTCCGAAAGTATTATGCTTCTGGAATTGATAAGGAAACTTTAGGCTGCCCATAAGGTATTTTGCCGTTCGGATGAATGAGAATGTGAGGCGATGATATATGAGTGGAAGATTAGAGGGGAAAGTTGCCTGGGTAAGCGGTGCGAATAAAGGTATTGGGGCGGGCATTGCGCGCCTTTTTGCCCGGGAAGGAGCAAAGGTTGCAATGATTGGACGAACATCTTCGGAGGGCGAGGCGCTTGCCGCCGAAATAAAGAATGCAGGCGGTGAAGCGTTCTTTTTCAGGTGTGACGTTATGGAAGAAGAAGATATAAAAAATTCCATTGAAGAGACGCTCGTACGATACGGAAGACTTGATATTTTAGTAAATAATGCCGGAATCGTGGACGTTCGGATGCTGCACGAATACACGGTGGAGGAGTGGGATCGGGTAATGGATCTTAATGTACGGTCGGTATTCCTTTCTTTTAAGTATGCATTTCCATATTTAAAAGCACATAAAAAAGGTTATGTAATTAACATTGGATCTATTTCCAGCTTTGTGGGGCAGGATGAAACACCCGTATACACCACTTCCAAGTCTGCCATGCTTGGACTTTCCCGTTCGATTGGTCTGGATTACGCAAGGTATGGGATACGGTGTAATTGCGTATGTCCGGGAATTACCGAAACTCCAATGCTCTTTACGCACATGAATGCAGAAAAGGAGCCCCAGGCGCACTATCAAAGACGGCTGACAAGAGTTCCGCTTGGCCGTCAGCTCTATCCGGAGGATATTGCAAAGGCTTGTTTGTTTTTTGCTTGTGAGGATTCTGCAGGCATAACGGGGACATCACTTATTGTGGATGGCGGGTATCTGGCGTGCGCCGAATGGGATACATCTAAATTTAAGCTCTCAAGCAGCGGAGCGGATTGCGTATCCGCTTTGACTATATCTGATGTATTGTGATTGGATTAAAACTGGAAATGGAGAAGATGTTCTATGGATTTCAAAGGAAAAACAGCAATCATCACAGGAAGCGGAAAAGGGATCGGGCGTGACTGCGCTGAAATCCTGACAAAAAATGGGGGTAATGCAGTCATTGCCGATTTTAATCTGGATTTGGCGCAGCAGACAGCGGAGTATCTGACAAAAAAGGGACGAAACGCAAAAGCGGTGCAGACAGATGTTTCGAAAGTCAGTGATATTCAAAAGATGGTGAAGTTTACAATTGAAACATTTGGCGGAATAGATATTCTCATCAATAACGCCGGCATTTTTCATCCGACTCCCATAGCAGAAATTACGGAAGAAGAGTGGGATCATATCATGGCAGTCAATTTAAAAAGCGTCTTTTTTGTCACCCAAAAGGTGCTGCCGTATATGATCAGACAAAACCACGGAAAAATTGTGAACCTTTCTTCGCTTGCCGGAAGAAACGGTGGTGTCGCATGCGGACTGGGCTATTCAGCGTCAAAAGCCGGAATTATTGGATTGACCCGCGGATTTGCTGCGCAGCTGGCAAAATATCATATCAACGTCAATGCCGTAGCACCCGGTTCCACGGATACGGGAATCCTTTCCGGTTTAAGCGAAGCGGAAACGAAGCGGGTAATGTCATCTATCCCGCTTGGCCGTTACGGAAAAATTAAGGAAATTTCTTCTGCTATTACTTTTTTATGTTCTGCCGAGGCGGATTTCATTACCGGTGCCGTGCTGGATATTAACGGAGGTATGTATTATGGATAAGGAGAAGTGAATTATGAAAATAGGATTTATTGGACTGGGCATCATGGGTAAGCCGATGGCGTTAAATTTATTAAAATCAGGACATGAGTTAGTTGTTTATGACATTGAAGCGGGAAACGTCGGGATCTTGACCGCTGCCGGCGCTGCTTCAGCGGCTTCGGCAAAAGAGATTGCGCAGGAGTGCAGCGTGATTATTACGATGCTTCCCAATTCTCCTCATGTTAAAGCTGTGGTTTGCGGGGAAAATGGGATTCTGGAAAGTGCCAAAAGAGGTACAGTGATCATCGATATGAGCTCTATTGCACCAGGCGTTTCACGTGAAATATGCGGAATCTGTGAAAAGCAGGGTGTGAAGATGCTTGATGCGCCGGTTTCCGGCGGAGAGCCAAAAGCGATTGATGGGACGCTTTCAATCATGGTCGGCGGCAGCAAAGAAGTTTTTGACCAGGTAAAAGACGAGATTTTGGGTAAACTCGGAGCATCGGTGGTCTATTGCGGTAAAACCGGAGCCGGTAATACGACAAAACTGGTCAATCAAATCATCGTTGCGCTTAACATTGCAGCAGTTGCCGAAGCTTTTACCCTTGCTCAAAAAGCCGGAGTTGATTCTTCTGTCGTATTCAATGCGATTAAAGGCGGACTTGCAGGTTCAACCGTAATGAATGCTAAAGTTCCGATGATATTGGAAAACAATTATAAACCAGGATTTAAACTGGATCTGCATATCAAAGACCTGAATAATGCAATTGAAACCGGACATGAGACCGGTTCACCGCTGCCGCTGACAGTACTGGTTATGGAAATGATGCAGACTCTCCGTGCGGAAGGCTTCGGGCAGGACGACCACAGCGTGCTGGCAAAATATTATGAAAAATTATCAGGTGATTCAATTGGATAAAATATACGCTGAATCATCCAGCTGTGCATGAGGGTATAGGGGGTAAAATGGAAAATTTTGATGTTGCAGTAATTGGCGGCGGTCCGGGCGGATATGTTGCAGCGATCCGCGCGGCGCAGCTTGGAAACAAAACAGTCTTGATAGAAAAAGATAAAGTTGGCGGAACTTGCCTTAACCGTGGATGTATCCCAACAAAAGCGCTGCTGCACAGCGCAGAAGTATATCAAAAAATGTTATATGCCGATAAGCTTGGCCTTAGCGCTGAAAATATATCATTTGACTATTCAAAAATTGCAGCCAGAAAAGACGATATTGTCAACCGCCTGATCAGCGGTGTGCAGGGATTACTTCGCGCACACAAAGTGACTCTTTTAAACGGCAATGCCGTGTTAGCAGGTAATACTTTAATAAATGTTGGGGATATGCAGGTTCAAGCGGATAAAATAATTCTGGCTACCGGCTCAGTTCCATCCGGCATATCTGTTAAAGGAATTGAAACCAGCGGTGTTATGAACTCAGACGGAGTTCTTTCGCTGACGCAACTGCCGGACAGTGCGGTTATAATCGGCGGCGGTGTAATAGGAATGGAGATTGCATCGCTGTTCAACGCACTGGGCAAGGCAGTTACCGTTATTGAAATGCTGCCGTCAATTCTTACGGGTATGGATGAGCAGATTTGTTCCACGATGACGCGTGTTTTAGAGAAGAAAGGCATTCAGATTTATACAAATGCAAAGGTCACGGAAATAAAAAAAGGACTTAGCGTTGTATTTGAAATCGATGGCAAACAAAGTGAAGTGCAGGGAGCAGTTTGTGTTGTCGCCGTTGGCCGACGTCCTGCTACTGCACATATAGGGCTTGAAGAAGCCGGCATTAAAATGGAGCATGGTTGTGTCTTGGTTGATGAGTATATGCGTACCACTGTGCCTAATATATATGCAATTGGAGATATTACCGGAAAAATCCAGCTTGCCCATGCAGCGTCAGCTCAGGGGCTTATTGCAGCGCACAATGCCGGCGGGCAGAATAAGCGCATGAGCTATGACATTATTCCATCCTGTATATACACAAGCCCTGAAATCGCCAGCGTTGGGTTGACGGAGGCGCAGGCAAGGGCAAAGAGTATTTACTTTAAGACCGGAACATTCAATGTCGCCGCAAACGGGAGAAGTATGATAATCGGCGCAAAAGACGGCTTTGCTAAAGTCGTCACGGATGCTGCAACAGGAGAGATTCTTGGCGCACAGATTATGGCGCCGCACGCAACGGATATGATTTCTGAAATTGCGGCAATTATGAAGTCCGAAGGAACAATTGAAGAGCTATCAGACACAATTCACCCGCATCCGACAATCAGTGAAATTATAATGGAGGCGGCACATGATGTCCATGGACTCTGCTGCCACAAAACAGATCTTGTATGATTAACAAAAGTTTGAAAAAAGCAGTATTGCTGATGTTTAGCTTTTCTTGGATTTCCATTGTGGAGATTTTCAAATACCCTCGGCTATCCAAGCGTTGAATGATATATACAAGATTATGAAAACAATCACTGCTTTTGCTTAGATAAAAGTTTAAGAGGTGCAAAACGTAAAATCAAAAATATAGATTATCTACAGTCTGAGCGGAAGTTTGTGAACTTCCGCTATTTCGTGTCCAATAAAAGTTCGGCTGATGCAATATGTGATAGCACATTGCATACAGATCCCATTATCTGTGAGTCTGTTCCGAAATAGGTTTTCTTAACCTTGACCGATAATCTGGTTTTACTAAACATACGTGCGTTGATTTTTTTTTCTAATAATTCAATATATTGATCTTTCCAGTAAATACAGTCATATCCGAGCAAAATAATCTCTGAGTTTAAAATATTCAGTACATTCACGAGCGCCATTGACATTCTTTCAATCGCATCAATGAAGATCTTATCTACGTTTGTGTCGCTGTCAGCAATTTCACAAAATTGCTGATAAGAGTAGTATTTTCCGGTCACACTCTGTAGTTTAGATAACACCAGCGGTGTTCGGGTATACGTTTCTAAACATCCGCGATTTCCACAGGCGCATTTCGGACCATTGTAATCAATACTTACATGGCCTATTTCAGGAAAGAGACCTTTATCATTACTGTGCAAATTGTAATCAGAGATGATTCCGCCTCCCACACCATCCGAAACTCCAATTAAAAGAATATCCTTATGGTTACGGCCATTACCGAAGAGTAGTTCGGCGAGTGCTCCGCTATGGTTATCCTGGTCAAAAAAGACTGGTAAATGGTAGCGGTCTGTTATCTGCTTCACAATCGGGACATTATGAATCCCATAGAAGTAGTTTGGTGATAAGATCATCCCATTTGCAGAATCGATTGGTCCGATCGAGGCAACCCCGATTCCGATCACGTTGGTTTCATTTAAGATAACAGTGTCTAAAAGGCTATAAACCAGATTCGTAAAGTTTTCTGGAGTTACACGATCCATAGGCAATCGCTCGCGGCGTATAATATTTAAGTTCATCTCACAGAGAACAGCCTCACAATAACCACGGAAAATAAACATTCCTGCTATCTTTGGTGCAGTTGGGGCAATGCATAATTTGATTGGATTGCGACCTTGACCATTTTTAGGGTCTGTTTCGCTTTCGGCAATGATTCCGGAGGCTATCATGTTTGATATGATATTTGAAACTGCCATTTTCGATAAACCGGTCATTCTAGATAATTCAATTCTTGTGTTACAGGTATTTGTAGCAATTAACCCTAATAATTTTCCGCGGTTTTTTTCTTTTATATCTTGCTTATTTAAACCAAGATTATTATTGGCCATTTAAAGCATCTCCTTTAAACTTTATTAGATTAATTTGTATATCTAACTTTACTAATTGTTGATTTATCATAACATGAAGTACTGGTTTTTGCAAACGGGATATTGACGAGAAATGATAGGTATAATATAGTTACTGTTCAGTGCCGCTATCCCGCGGGGTAGACGTGGAAAAAAATGGATAGTAATGTGAGAATACAAAAAAGCGAAAAATGCTGTTAAATCCAGCTCGGAAATAGAATGACACTAAATAATAATTGAAAAAACAACTAGAGGAATAAATAAAAACTCAAAAAATAAACAAAATTCACCAATAAATATTGTTGAAATGAAACAAAAATAAGCATAAGGTCTAAAAGTATATTGACATTACTAATTGGCGGGTATAGAATAAAACAAAAAAATAATATGCCCATGGTAAAGAGAGGTTTCGTCATGAAGAGCTTGGATGTGTATAGTATCGGCGAAATGGTAATTGACTTTATACCCGGTAAGGAGAAAGACAGTTACGTGAGAAATGCCGGTGGCGCTCCGGCGAATGTAGCGATCGCGATTGCTAGAAATGAATTGCAGGCAGGATTTTGCGGCAAAGTAGGGGACGACGATTTTGGCCATTTCCTGATTAATAAGTTAAAAACGAATCAAGTTGAGGTATTATGCGAGAAACTTACCAAAGACGCAGTTACTACGATGGCCTTTGTCAGTCTCAGTGAGGATGGCGAGCGCAGTTTTACATTTGCCAGAAAACCGGGGGCAGATATGCTGCTTGAGGAAAAAAATATTAGACAGAGAGATATCGAAAGATCAAAGATCATTCATGCAGGTTCGTGTTCATTATCAAAAGATCCCGTTGCTGGTGCGACCAGAAGAGCGCTCAAGATGGCATATGAAATGGATAAGATTGTCAGCTTCGATGTCAATTACAGAGACTTAATGTGGGAGGGAGATCAGCAGGCGGCAGTAAAAAGCATTATGGAGATCATGTCCTTCGTTGATATGCTGAAGATTTCAGAAGAAGAGTTGGAAATGGTTGGCGGTGAAGAGCAATTGGACGAATTGATGGATAAAAATAAGATAACCCTGATCGTTAAGACGATGGGAAAAGAAGGTGCGGTCGGATATTTCAAGAATCAAAAGATTTACGCAAATGCAAAACCAGTAAAAGCAGTTGATGCGACAGGTGCAGGGGATGCTTTTTGGGGTGGATTTTTATCATCCCTGCTTTGGCAGGGGGTCGTTAAGAAAGATGATATTAATAAAGAAAAAATCGAGAAGGCATTGTTATGTGGAAACGTAAGTGGGCGAATATGCGTGCAAAAGAAAGGAGCCATCGATTCACTTCCCACAAAACAGGAAATAGAGAATTACTTAGAGGATATGAAACATGAATAATACCATTTGGCAAGAGAAATGCATTTTTGCGCCATCGATGATCTGCCTGGATCTATGTAACTTGGAAGCGCAGGTGAAAGAGTTGGAGCGTGCGGGGGTAAACGTATTACACGTCGATGTCTTAGATGGGTATTTTAGTCCCAGTATGCCGGTTGGGCTGGATCTGATCAAACAGCTGAGAAAAAAAACAGATATCGCTTTTGATGTTCATCTGATGGTGAAAAATCATGAATTCTATGTTAATGAACTTTTGGATATTGGAATTCAGCAGCTGATCTTTCATATGGAAGAAGAACCACATGTAGATGGACTTTTGAATAAGATCACTTCCCGTGGAGTGCGGGCAGGGGTTGCTCTTAAACCGGCGACACAGCTGGGTGATCTGACATACATACTCGATAAATGTGACACAGTAATGCTGATGCTCATCAATCCTGGATATGCATCCAGTGCAAAGGAACAGCAGGTCTGTTATGCAGACCGGAAGATTCGCGATCTTCGTCAAATGATAAAAGAGAGAGAACTGAACACATTGATTGAAATTGATGGAAGAGTTTCCGCTGAAAATATGATTAAGTACGGCAAGGAAGAGGTTCAGGTTTTTGTGACCGGTAGTACCTGCTTTAGATCAGACAGCATAGAGGATGATTTTGCGAAGTTGAACAAAATAAGAACAGATACGCTTGATCGACAGGAGGTAAGGGCATGAGATATTACAGCGATAATTACAACAATACTGTTAAAGAAGTGCTGGTGGAGCTGGATAAGGCATTAGGTGCCATAGATCAGAAAAGTGTAGAAAAGTTTGTAGCAGCTGTTCTGGAAGCTGAGCAGGTATATTTTGTGGGTATTGGGCGGGTTCTTCTCTCGCTGCAGTCGATTTGTAAGAGATTGGCGCATCTGGGAATTAAAACACATTATGTTGGAGAAATCACAGAGCCAGCCATTACAGACAAAGATCTGCTGGTTGTTGGATCTGGAAGCGGCGGATCTTTATTCCCTCTGGGAATTGCTAAAAAAGCACATACTATTGGTGCAAAAATTGTACATATTGGTTCTAACCCAAACAGTGAAATGAAAGATATTTGTGAATTTATGGTTCGGATTCCGGTAAGAACAAAGAATTATCTGGAAGATGAGATAGATTCTATCCAGCCGATGACATCTCTTTTTGAACAGAGTCTTTTGCTTTTTGGTGATGTAGCAGCAAAAATGATCATTGATGAAAGACAAATCGATATGAAGAATTTATGGATGTATCACGCTAATCTGGAGTGACTTAAGGGGACTGGAAAGGTGACATCATGAATGAGAAGTTGATAAAATCAATAAATTAATATGATTTTAAGGAGATATAAGATATGAAAAGATCTGAAATTAATGCGGTCATTCATAAGTTTGAGGCATTGTTGGAGGAGTATAAATTTGCCCTTCCGCCATATTTAAGCTTTACCCCGGAAGAATGGCAGTCCAAAGGACATGAATACGATGAGATTCGTGATAATGTCTTGGGATGGGATGTAACTGATTATGGTGAGGGGCGTTTTGATACCCTTGGGCTGGCACTGATTACCGTTCGTAATGGTAACGTACATAATCCTAAATACCAGAAACCATACGCAGAGAAAATTATGATGTGTGAGTCTGGTCAGGTATCACCAATGCATTATCACAAAAACAAAATGGAGGACATCATCAACCGTGGCGGAAACGATATTCTTTTCACGTTCTGTAATGTCAATCCTGAGACAGGTGAGTATCTTGATACCGATGTATTGATCTGCCAGGACGGCAGGCAGTATACATTGCCCGCAGGAAGCCAGGTGCTTCTTGGCAGAGGTGAAAGTATGACATTATATCCATACCTGGCACATGAATTCATTATTCCTGAAGGTGGTCCGGCGCTGATTGGTGAGGTTTCCATGACAAATGATGATAATACAGATAATTTCTTTAAAGAGCCTTTGGGAAGATTCCCCGTTATCGAAGAAGACGAGCCGGCATATAGGGTTCTTTGCACAGAGTATCCTGATGTAAAGGAGCTGTAAAATAGATACTATTTAAACCAGGCTAAAATACGCAAAGACGTATTAGCAAATACAATCAAATCAAAGGAGGATTGAAATGAAGAAAAAAGTATTAGCATTTTTACTCGCAACAACGATGGTGGTATCACTAACAGCATGTGGCGGAGGCGGTGGTTCTTCATCAAAGGGTAACACTGAAGCAGCAGCCGCAGTAAAAGAAGAAGTTGAAACGCCGGCAGCAGATAACGCAGCAGATGAAACGTCAGCAGCTGATAATGCAGAGGGTGAAACAAAAAATCTTGCAGATCTGAAAGTTGCATTTATCGTCGGAACAGAAAACGATGCATTCTATCAGAGTGTAGAAGAGGGTATTAAAGCACAGTGTGAAGCTCTCGGAATAGCAAGTCCTACATTGGCTGATCAGCAGCTTGATGGGTCTATCTGTACAGATTTGATCAACAATTATGTTGCAGCAGGTTATGATGCGATTGCACTTTCCTGTAACGACCCGGCAGGTACTGTTCCGGCATTACAGGCTGCTAATCAGGCAGGTGTAAAAATCTTTACATTTGACTGTACACTGGATGATGAGTATCTTGATCAGTATATATCTTTCGTAGGATCTGATAACAAAGCCGGTGGTGTTACAGCAGGCGAATATGTTGCAGAGAATGCTCCGGAAGGATCTACTGTTGGATGTATCACATATGCGTCAGCTCAGTCGACAAAGGATCGTCAGGCCGGTTTTGAAGAAGCTGTTCAAAAGGCGATTGATGGTGGTAAAGATCTTACTTTAATTGAATCTATGGACGCTGATAATGATCAGGCTAAAGCGGCTGATATCATGCAGAATTGGATCACACAGTATGGTGAGGATATGTCTTATATCTTCGTAGTTGGTGATCCAACCGGCTATGGCGCCCTTTCTTCTATCCAATCAGCAGGTGCTAATACAAAAATCGTGGGATTTGATGCGGGTCAGACAGCTTGTGAATATATCAAAGACCCAACCGTTGGGAAGATTTGGGAGGCAGAAGTTGCTCAGGATCCGAAAGGGATTGGATCTGGTATTGTTGATAAAATTGCAGAGTATTTCCAAAATGGCTCGCTGGAAGGTGAACAAAAAGATCTGATTGAATGTCAGCTTGTAACAGTTGATAATGTGGATGACTATTTGGAATAAGAATCAAATGTTTAGAAACTAACTGTTAAAATGGTCTCAGGTGCCCAAAACACTTGGTTTGGGCACCTTTTTTAGTAAAAAGAAATGGAGGGACTGGGATGGAACCGTTCTTACAGGTGAAAAATATTGCCAAAGATTTTCCAGGGGTGAAGGCATTAGAGGATATAAGTATTGATTTTTATCCAGGTGAGTGTCATGCGTTAGTCGGTGAAAACGGTGCTGGTAAATCTACATTGATTAAGATTATCGCATCAATTTACAAACCAACAAAAGGTCAGGTGTTTTTGAATGGAAAACAATGTGACTTCAAATCTCCTAAAGATGCACTGGATGCGGGTATTGCGGTTATCGAACAAGAGACATCTATTGCGCCTCACCTTACTGTAGCTGAAAATATGTATTTGGGATGTGAGCCTAAAAAAGCAAATGGCTTGCTTGACAGAAAGAAAATGGAGTCCGATGCTCAGGCTGTATTAGATGAAATGGGACTGGAAATTGATGCTCATACAATTTGTGCTACTTTGACAGCAGCTCAATTACAGATGGTTGAAATTGCAAAAGTCATTTCAAAAAAATCAAAAGTTGTAGTATTGGATGAACCAACATCTTCACTTTCTGAAAAAGAGATAGATTCTCTTTTTACACAAGTGCGTAAAATGAAAGCGGCAAATACAACGATGATCTATGTAACACACCGGATGGCTGAGTTACCGATCATCTGTGAGAAATGCTCTGTTTTTAGAGATGGTCTTAAAGTAGTAGAATACAATATAAAAGACGTAAATGAGCAGACGATTGTTAACAGCATGGTTGGCCGTGAATTAGGTGCTTACGTTAAGGTGAATCATGAGGCCAGAGAAGAAGTGCTCCGCGTTGAGGACCTTACCCGTAAAGGGGTGTTTAAAAATGTTAATTTTCACGCTAATGCAGGAGAAATCGTAGCGTTTTCGGGACTGGTTGGAGCTGGACGGACCGAAGTTATGGAAGCAATTTTTGGCGCAACAAAGATTACATCCGGAAAAGTATTCCTGTATGGTGAAGAAGTGCAGATCAAGAACCCCGAAGATGCAATTGTCAGAAAGGTTGGACTTGCTACAGAGGACAGACGACGGACCGGTCTTCTTCTCGCAAAGAGTATCCAGCAAAATATTGCACTTCCAAATCTTCCTTTTCATGCGAAATATGGTTTTGTAAATGTACCATGGGAAAAACAAACCAGTGAAGATTATATGGAAAAACTAAAAATCAAAGCCCCCAATATTCAGACTCTGTGCGGCAATCTTTCCGGTGGTAATCAGCAAAAAGTCATTCTTTCTAAATGGTTAGCGGCCGGTATTAAAATGCTGATTTTAGATGAACCAACAAAAGGTATTGACGTCAATGCAAGAGCAGAATTTTATGCATTGATGAATCAGTTCGTTGACGATGGCGGGTGTATTGTTATGGTCTCCTCAGATATGCCGGAGGTCATTAAAATCGCGGATAGAGCATATATCATGTCAGAAGGACAGATAACGGGTGAATTGGTCAGTGAAGAAATTACAGAGTTGAACCTGATATCCTTAGCCAGCCCTGTTTCTGATGAATCTAAATAAGATAAAATATAGACATGAAAGAAAGGAAGATAGAATGAAAAAAGGTAATGCAAAAAAGATAGTTACTGACAATATTGTTATTATGGTACTGATTTTACTTGTGATCGGATTCTCTATTGGAAATGTTACATTCATGAAAACTGCAAATATCATTAACTTGTTTGGCCAGATGTGTTTGAATGCTATTCTTGCAACGGGTCTTACATACGTAATTATTCTTGGCGGTATCGATATCAGTGTTGGTTCAACCATGGCTATTACAGGAATTGTCGTAGCACAGATCGTTCTGAGGCTGAATATTCAGAGCACGCCTTTGATTATACTTTTACAGATTGTTTGCGGTGTTGTGGTAGGTGGAATAATTGGAATATTTATTGGGTGGTTAATTGCTTATCGACGGCTGGTACCGATGATTTGTACATTGGCTTTAATGCAGGCATTTAGAGGTTTGGCTTACATCATTTCAGGTGGTGGTCCGGTATATGGACTTCCTAATGGTTTCTCTGTACTAGGAGCTGGCCGATTGATTGAAACCGAAAGTTTTCCAACCGGTATTTTTCCTATTATCATTATATTCACAATTGTAGTAGTAGCCATTTTCCATATCATCTTAACAAAAACGGTATTTGGCCGTCATATATTTGCAGTTGGCTCTAATGCAAATGTAGCGCATATGTCAGGTATTGATACAAAGAAAGTAACTCTGAAATGTCACATGATCTGTGGTATTACCGCCGGCCTTGCTGGTGTAGTTGCTGCTTCTAAGGTTAATAACGGACATCCTGCGACCGGTGATGGATATGAAATGTTTGCGATTGCAGCAACCGTACTTGGCGGTACTTCGCTAGCGGGTGGATCGGGATCCGTAGCAAGAGCTATGTTCGGGTGTGCCATTATTGCAGTTATCAATAATGGTATGACGTTGATGGAAATCTCCGCATACTGGCAGAAAATTGTTATTGGGGCGATCATCATTTTGGCTGTAATGCTTGATATGGCTCAGCGGGGGAAATCCGAATGATAAATAAAAATATAGGAAGAATAAAATGAATTATTATTTAGTTATTGATATTGGTGGAACAAAAACCACAGCAGGAGTTTTTAACAGTCAGGATGAGGTGGTAGGTGGCTTCATTGTTCGGAAATCCAGAACCCATGAAGGGGAAAATATAGCATTAAGAAATATCATTGAACTTGCTTATGATGCATTAAAGGCAGCCGGAAAGGCAAAAGAAGATATTTGTGGTATTGGCGTTGCGGCACCCGGTCCTCTTGATTACAAAACCGGACTGATCATTGATGGACCGATGACGGGGTGGAAGAATTTTCCGTTGGGAGAAAGCTTGAAAGAGGAGTTTGGTATTCCGGTGTTTGTAGATAATGATGGAAATCTTGGTGCTCTGGCAGAGGCGAACATTGGTGTTGCAAAAGGAGAAAATGTTGTTTTGTATCAAACTATCAGCACCGGATGCGGTGGAGGAATTGCAATAAACGGTGAGATTTTTCACGGCCGCAATGGTTTTGCAGGAGAGTTTGGTCATATTTCCATTAATTTTTCGGGACCGAAATGTGGCTGCGGCGGCAGCGGATGTTTTGAGCAATATGCTTCCGGAACTGCTGTAAATGAAAGAATGAAAAGGGATATCAAAAATGGAATCGAGTCGCTGGCATTTGAGAGCATAGGGTATGCTCCGGAGAAAGTCAGTGGAGCTATTTTAAGTGATGCAGCCGAAAAAGGTGATCCTTATGCCATCAGTATGCTGCAGCAGGAAGGTTATTACATAGGCGTTGGGTTGGCAAATTTGATTAATTTGCTTGATCCGGATGTTATTGTACTGGCAGGTGGTATGGCGAAAGCAGATAAATATTTTTGGTATACCATGATGAATGAGGTTCGAAGGCATGCATGTTTTGAGTTCGATGAAAACCGGATTAGAATTTCACAATTAAATGATAAGGTTGTAGTTTACGGTGCTTATATTATGGTGAGGAATGCACTGAAAGAACAATAATAAAACAATGATGCACAAAAACACATATTACATACAAAAAAGGAGATTTAAAATGTCATTAGTTACAATGAAACAAATCATGGCTGATTCTGTAAAACGTGCTGTTACTGAGAAAAACCCAGCAGAAAGATATGCTGTAGGGGCCTTTAACTTCAGTACTCTGGAAGAAATGGCCGGTATTGTAGAAGGAGCAAAAGAAAAAAATGCACCAGTTATTTTAATGGCCTCACTCGGCTGTATCAAATATTATAATAATTCCCTGGAGTTGATTGCTGAGACTGCAAAAGGTCTTGCGATGGCTTATCCAAAGGTGCCAATTTGTCTTCATCTGGATCATGCAACAGACTTGGAACAGATTAAACAAGCAGTAGTAGTTGGATTTACGAATGTTATGATTGATGCTTCGGGGGAAGCGTTTGAAGTAAATATTGCAAAATCGAAAGAGATTGCTGATTTTGCTCATAATCACAGCCCATATGGCAAAGACGGATGCTCTGTGGAAGCAGAACTTGGTATGTTAGCCGGACATGAGGATGAAGTACATGTAGAAGAAGATGGTAAAGCATATACGGATCCTTCGATGGTAAAGGAATTTGTCGAAAAAACGGAAATTGATGCTTTGGCAGTCTCGATTGGAACTGCTCACGGGTATTATAAAGCAGAGCCGAAGATTCGGTTTGATTTGTTAGAAGAGATTCGCAAACAGACTGATATTGCCCTGGTTCTTCATGGTGGTACAGGTGTACCGGAGGCAGATTTTAAAAAATGTGTTGAAATGGGAATGAGTAAAATCAATGTCGGTACCGGCTTAAAAAAAATATTTTCCGATGGTGTTAAGGGTGAAATATCACCAGAAGAGGACGATCCCCGTAAAGTTGTTGGGCCAGGACGCAGAGCAGTTGCAAAAGCAATTGCAGAAAACTGTGATTTGTTTAATTGTACAGGAAAAGCACCAGCTGTTATGAAAAGTCTTTATGAATAATTTGGAACAGATAGAAAGGTGGTGAGAGCCGGTGGCTGAAATTTGGACAATGGGTGAAGCACTGGTTGAAATCATGCGAACAGATGTAAATATGCCACTGAATGCAACGAATTTATTTCGAGGGCCGTTTCCGTCGGGCTCCTCGGCAATTATGGCGTCTACCGTTGCCAGAATGGGACATAGTGCCGGAATTATTTCTGGAGTTGGAAAAGATGAATTTGGTGAATGCATTTTAAATCGCCTGAAGCAAGATGGTGTAGATATATCAAAGGTATTGGTGGATCCGAATGGTTCTACTGCCTGTGCATTTGTATCTTATGATGATAAAGGAAAACGCAGATTTTTATTCCATTGGGATGAAACACCTGCAACAAAGGCAAAAATGCCGGATGTGACAGAGCCTTCTCTGGCAGAGGCTAAGTTTTTTCATATTATGGGATGTGCGCTGACTGCGAGACTCAGCTATGGGTGGGAGATTGTTCATACCGCAAAAGCGATGCAGGATCAGGGAACAAAGATAAGTTTTGATCCCAATGTGCGGATTGAACATCTGAACTCGAAAAAGCGTGAAGAATCTTTTGCGATTATCAATGAGATTTTGGAAATGGCCGATTTGTTTGCACCAGGTGAGGAGGAATTAAAGCTTATTACTGGTATTGATGATGCCGATGCAGCTGTGAAAAAATGCTTTGAAAACCCGAAACTGGAAATTTTGTTCCTGAAGAGAGGGGCTGAAGGATCTCGCATCTATACCAGAGAGGGTCAGGTAATCCGGCAGGGTCTTTACAAAGTTGCATCTGTGGATTCAACTGGAGCAGGAGATACCGCAATCGGAACTTTTTTATGTGCACTCATAGAAGGCGACGATATCGCGACCTGTGCAAAGAAAGCAGCAGCAGTAGGAGCATTAAATGTTGCGGCGTTTGGGCCGATGGAAGGTAAGATCAGTCCGGAAAATGTCTGTGCTATGATGAACGAAACATATCAGGAACAGAGAGTGAGATCATGAAAAAAGAATTCCCTGAAAAGCGGTTATTGATTATCTTTACGGGCGGTCCGGGAACCGGAAAAAGTGGAACTGCCGGGCGTTTTTTGGATTATCTGGATAATGATGAAATCATCAAAATCAGTTATGACCGGATAAAAGAGAAGAATTGGGATCGATTCGGATTTGAAAATCTGCAACAAAAAGATCGTCTGAATTGGTGGAGTCTGGAAGAATTTTATCTGACGATACAAAAGAGAATGTGGGAAAATAAGACGATCCTGATTGAATATCCATTTTATCAAAGGCACAAACCGGAGTTAGAAAAATTAGTTAAGGAATCTAAGTATCTGGCAGCAACTATTTTCCTTTATACCGATATGCGTACAGGATATGAAAGAGGATTGAACAGAGATCAGTTGGACAACCGTCATCCGGGACATTTGCTGACTGGTTACCATAAAGAAACTTACCGGACAGAGATGCTTGCTTCAGTATCCAGGATAGCTCCTTCGTATGAAGAATTTGCAGATAGTATCGCCGATAAAGTCTATAATGTGGAACTTGGACTGAATATTTCGGTGGATGTGACAGATTTTAGCACAATCAGTTATACGCAACTGTATCATAAGATTGTTCAATATCAGAATAAAAACAGAATTTTTCATCAAAACTAAAATTTTTAAGTTACAGGAGGTATTCTACATGTCGTTGGTTACATCAAAGGAAATGCTTTTGAAAGCGCAAAGAGAAGGTTATGCTGTGGGAGCTTTTAATGTTGAAAATATGGAAATGGTTTTAGCGGTGATAGAGGCTGCAGAAGAGGTAAAGGCACCTGTCATGCTGCAGACAACTCCATCTACGGTAAAGTATGCGTCAGTTGATATGTATGCGTCAATGGTAAAAGCGAGAGCAATGGCTTCGGATGTGCCGGTATGTATCCATCTGGATCATGGAACAGACTATGAACTGGCCAGGAGAGCAATTATTGCGGGATATACTTCAGTTATGATTGATGGTTCACATAGTTCATTTGAAGAAAATATTGCCAAAAGTAAAGAAGTAGCAGAGATGGCAAAGAAAAAGGGGATTCCGGTAGAAGCGGAGTTGGGAAAAGTCGGCGGCAAGGAAGATGATTTGGAAGCTTCTGGAGACGCAAACACAGATCCTATGGAAGCAAAGGAGTTTGTGGAGCGAACGGGAGTAGATTCGTTGGCCATCGGAATTGGAACCGCTCATGGATTTTATGTGGGAACTCCTGTTCTTGATAAAAAGCTGATATCAAAAGTGAAAGAAGTTGTGAGTATTCCCCTTGTCCTTCATGGGGCATCAGGACTAAGTGATGAAGATATTTCCGAATGCGTAAAACGTGGAATGTGCAAGGTGAACTTTGCCACAGAGCTTAGAGTCGCATACACGGATGCCATGAAAAAAATTGTGAAAGATGCACCGGATATATTTGATCCTAAGAAGTATGGAAGCGTCAGCATGAAGGAGGTAAAGGATCTGGTAAAAGAACGTATGGCAGTTTGTGGCTGTGTAGAAAAGGCAGAATAATTTCAATGAGATTATAGCGGTACAAAAAAGAGTAAATTATATTCCGCAGAGTCTGCCCAAAAGGGTCAGAATAACTTGCAGGAAAACCGGATATGGAGTAAAGTAAAACCATAAGTAAACTTACCATAAAACAGATGGGGTTGTCGGGAAATAGATAGCCTAAGACAGGGGATGCTGTGACTCATGCGAGTCACAGCATCCCCTGTAAGTTTGCCCTAAAAAGAGAAAAAAGAGCTCACAAAAGGACAGAAACCCAAAAGAGATGCTTTTTATGACGTCCGGTTGAAAAAGTTGTAAAAATCTGTTAACATAAATAATATATATTTTTTGTTCCTTAAGATAGGTAAATAGGAGGTAAAACCATGAAATTCATTATGGCTATCATTAACCTTGATGATGTTGCCGGTGTTATTAAACACCTGACCAAGGGCGGCTTTTCCTCAACAAAGTTAACCTCAACGGGCGGGTTACTGAAAGAGGGGAATGCAACGATCATCATTGGTGTGGAGACCGTGAAGCTTAACGAAGCACTTGGGATTATTGATAAGTATTCTCACAGTCGCACCAGACTGATTCAGACCCCCTCTCTTGAGGGTATGGACTCACCCCCGACCGAAGTCAAAGTTGGTGGTGCAACCGTTTTTGTGCTTGATTGCGAGCAATTTATGAGGTTTTGACATGGATAAAATCTTAGCAATCATAATTGGTGCCTTATGTGGTACCGGACAGTTTTTTATCTTGCGCTATACGCTAAAATCCCTTGCTAAAGGAGAAAAAAATCCGGAGGTTGGCATAATGATGTTTTTGCGTCTGCCGCTCCCCCTGGTTCTTTTGATCAGCTGTGCATTCATTGATTTTACTCTTTTACCATTTACAGGGGTGGCGTTTTGCCTGAGCTTGATTACGGCGTCTGTAATTAACCACTTTGTGACGTTAAAAAAGAAGGGATGATATATGAAGTATATTCCGTTTATTGTTTCAGTCTTTATCGTACTGCTTGGATATTTGATGGTTCCAAAGCTAAAAAAGAATGACGGAACATCAGAAACAGGAAAATCGATCTTTACACAGAATCTATTAACAAGAATCGGTATGGTCATTTGTATTTTCGGCATTTGGCTGGCGATCGGATCGGCAATTACGCTTGTTTTCGGAACCCATGTGAAAGAGGAGTTCACCGTCAGTATTATTCCTCCCCGCGTGGACTTTTCAATCTTTGGATACCAACCCAGTGAAACTATGGTTGTGTGTTGGGCCGTGATGGCAGTATTGATCATCGGAGCTATCCTTTTGCACATTTTCTTTATTCCGAAACTTATCAATGAGCCGGGAAAATTTCAAAATGCCGTTGAGATGATTGTTGAGGTTATTGAAACCTATGCCTCGGAACGCACCATCGGCCTTGGACGACCTATGTATGGTTATGTTTTTACGATTGGAATGATGCTGATTGGAAATGCGGTTGCGGAGCTGATGGGCTTTCGTTCCCCGTCATCAGACCTGATGTTCACATTAGCACTTTCCATTATTGCGTTTCTTATGGCAAATTGGTACGGTATCCGCAAGCGTTCGCTCAAGGGCCGGCTGAAAAGTTTTCTGAAACCGACACCGCTGCTGCTGCCGATTCGCATTGTTACTGATCTGGCCAATCCGCTTTCGATGGCCTGCCGTCTGTTTGGTAATACGATCAGCGGTATGATCGTTATGAATCTGATATATTCGGTACTTGGCAATTTCGCCGCCGGTATTCCCAGTATAGTTGGTCTGTACTTCAACGTCTTTACTGCACTAATTCAAACAATCATCTTTATTACACTTGCACTTTCCAATATCAACGAGGCAACGGCGGAGCCGGAAACCTAAATGATAATGCAACCTAAGCGTTACAGTTCAGCCTTCGATGTCTCGCGAGGTGTTTTCAGGCATTTATGCCTGAAAATCCCGAGAGTTGTCGGCGCGAAATGCTGTTTACAGCATTTCTGTGCATCCCTGTTGCGGTTCAGCCGAAGGCTGAACTGTAACACCTAAGCCGTCACCTGATAATATTTGTATTTGAAAGGAGTATTTTCTATGGAATCAATCGCTATCGCTCTGTGCCTTTTGCCTGCTGCTTTTTGTGGACTAAGTGAGGGGCTTGCAACATACAAGGCCGTCGATGCTGTGGCCAGACAGCCGGAAGCCTCTGGTAAGATCACCTCTATACTTATGATGGGTCTTGCTTTGACAGAAGCATCCTCTATATACGGATTTGTTATTGCACTGATCATGCTGTTCCGTTAGTGCAGTACTAGGACTTTTGTCCAAAGCTCCTAGGCAACTGTTCGTGTTCTGATAGTCGGAAAAGGAGGGAATATGGAAGACATTAATCTGGTTGAACTACTAATTTATATTATCAATTTTTTTATAACATTTTTATTGCTGTACCTGTTGTTGTATAAGCCGATCAGCAGATTCCTCGGTGAGCGCAGGGAACTTACGGTAAACTCGTTAAAGGAAGCCAAAGAAACCCGGAAAGAAGCTGAACTCATCCTTCAGGAAGCAAAGGCTGAATTGGCAAGTATAGGCGAAAAATCCAGGCAGCTCTCTCACGAGACAATCGAAAACACGGCTCTTGCCGCAGAAAAAATCATAGACAATGCACAGGAGGAAGCTGCGGCGATGATCGTACGTGCACGTGAGCAAATGGAGGTGGAACGGCAGATGGCAATGGAGCATGCATTTACCGATCTTGTTTCCTTTGCCGGCAGTTTAGCTTCGCGTGTACTTGCACGTGAAGTGAGCATCGACGATAACAGTGAGATCGTTGAGCAATTTTTTAAAGAAAACAACATGGAAATCAATGGGCAAGAGGAGAAACAGTCATGAGCACGCTTAGAACACCTGTATTGAAAATTGCGCCACCCTATGATGATGATCTGATTCGCCGTATTGAGCAGGGTTTTTCAAACAAACTCAGGACTGGTGTGTGCTTTGAAGTGAACGAGGATCCATCGCTATTGTGTGGTTTTGTTGCTTATGTCAACGGTATGGTTTTTGATGCAAGCGGAAGAACCCGGCTTGCCGACATAAAAGAGTACCTCCTTGATTCGGTTCTTGTTCCGCCAGCGGCAAAAGAGGAGGAAGATTTTTGATAAAGATGCGAAAGGATATTTCCAGGGAAAAGCTCAGCGATTTTCTTCGGGAAAAAGTCGGGGCATTTGAATTTAAATCCTCCGTTTACTATTACGGGATTGTGCAGAGCACCAGAGACGACGTGGTCTGGATCAACGGGCTTGCAGGATGCCGTTACGGCGAAATTCTGCAATTTGAAAATAACGTCTACGGTCTTGCTCTTGATCTTTCGGAGGATTCTATTGGTGCGGTTCTTTTGACAGCGGAAGCTGATGTAGCCGCCGGATCTCTTGTGCGCGGCTCGGGCAAAGTTGCGGATGTCTGCACCGGTGATACGGTTCTTGGCCGGGTGATCGATCCCTTTGGCAGGGCCCTTGACGGAATGCCCCTGTCTGCCATTAATACACGTGCACTGGAGCAGCGGGCTCCTTCCATTATTGATCGTGCTCCCGTTAAGCGTCCGCTTGAAACGGGTATTTTGGCAATTGACAGTATGATTCCCATTGGCCGGGGACAGCGGGAACTGATCATCGGAAACCGGCAGACGGGAAAAACGACCATCGCCCTTGCTGCAATCCGTAACCAGTCGCCTGATGATGTTATCTGCATTTATTGTGCGATTGGTCAAAAGTCTGCAACAACGGCCCGTATCATTCATGAATTGACCGAGTCCGGGCATATGGAAAATACAATTGTGGTTGCTTCCTCTGCCAGTGACAGGCCCGCTATGCAATATCTTACACCTTTTGCCGGTTGTGCGATTGCGGAGAGCTTTATGCAAGAGGGACATGATGTTCTGATCGTATATGATGACCTCTCCAAGCATGCGGTTGCCTACAGGACGATGTCGCTGCTGCTGGAGCGCCCGGCGGGACGTGAGGCTTATCCGGGAGATATATTCTATCTGCACAGCCGCTTGCTGGAGCGATCGGCACAGCTTTCGCCTGATCTTGGCGGAGGCTCGATGACTGCACTTCCGATTGTGGAAACTGTTGGCGGCGATATCTCGGCCTATATCCCGACGAATATTATCTCGATCACGGATGGCCAGATCTATCTTTCCAGTGAACTTTTCTTTGCCGGCATGCGCCCTGCGATCAATTTAGGCTTGTCAGTTTCACGTGTCGGCAGCAACGCCCAGCACGATGCGATCAAGTGGATTGGCCAAAGACTGCGCCTTGCCCTTTCACAGTATCGGGAGATCGCGGTGTTTTCCCAGTTCGGTACTAAGATTGATGCCGCAACCAGTCAGCAGATCCATCGTGGTGAGCGGATGCAGGAAGTGCTCAAGCAAGCGCAGGATGAGACCTACCTGGTTTCCGAAGAGGCCGTACTGTTGCTGGCTCTTTCCCATGGTGTGTTTTTCAAGATGGAGCTTAGCCAGATCAGCCAGGCAAGAAAAGAGCTGCTAAAGTATATCCACAGAGTGCATCCCGGCTCGTTGCATGCGATTGAGTCCACTGGTGATTTAACCGAGGAAGAAATGGATACGCTCAAGAAAGCGATGGATACTTTCCTGGAGGAATATAGTCATGTCGGAGAATAACTTGTTTGATATCAAAAAACGCGTTACAGCAGCAAAACAGACGCGTAAGATTACCGGTACGATGGAGCTTATCGCGTCCTCGCGTCTGTATCGCGGCAGGATATTGCTTTCTAATTATCAGGAATGGGCAAAACATATGCGCGAAGCGGTGCGGTGTTTGCCTGATTCCTATTTTGAACCCCTGGCCGGTTTGGATGGCGGGAGTAAAAAGGCTTATATCGTATTTTGCGGAAGCAAAGGGCTTTCCGGTTCCTACGGTCCGAATTTGCTGGAGTATGCAGCACCAATCGTAAACGGACACCTTGTGATCGCAGTCGGCAGTGCGGCAGAGACATTTTTTCCCGATGCATACAGATGTTTTGATGATGAGATCCCTTCCGCAGACAGAGCCGGGGCCATCGCCCAAACTGCGAAGGCCCTTTACGAAAGTAAGACAGTCAATGAGGTTTATATCATCTATATGCGCGGCACAGAGCCGCTTTCAGTGCGGTTATTTCCGCCTGCACGGTTAGATGGTTACAATGATATGGTAATTGTTGAACCCTCGGAAAAGGTGCTCTTTCCGGAGCTGTTTAAAGAGTATATCGAAACGGTTGTTTACGAAGCCTATCTTCACGCCTTCGTTGCAGAACAGGTTGCGCGGGTTTCCGCGATGGACAGTGCGACCCGAAATGCGGATGAAATCATTGAAGGGCTGCAGTCCACGTACAACCGCATCCGACAGTCTGCCATTACCCAGGAAATTATTATGGTCAGTAACGCTGGCAGAGGAGGTAGACCATAGTTATGAAAAATAAAGGAATTATCTCCCGCATAAACGGCCCTGTGCTGGATGTTCGCTTTGGGGAAAAACTCCCGGGACTCAATGAACTGCTTATCTCAAAAAGCGGTATTCATATGGAAGTGGCCGCACATATTTCGCCGGAATCGGTACGTTGTATAGCCCTTGATCCGACCGACGGCTTATTAGCCGGTGAGGAAGTAACTGCAACCGGCGGCACGGTTACAGTACCGGTGGGGGAAACGATGCTGGGCCGCACGATCGATGTGCTGGGTCGTCCCATTGATGGAAAAGGACCAATTACGGCATCTCGCTGGAGCATTCACAGAAAGCCGCCGGAGCTTACATTGATCAACCCTGACACCGAATTTTTTGAGACCGGCATAAAGGTGATCGATTTGCTCACACCCTACGCAAAAGGTGCCAAAATCGGCCTGTTTGGCGGAGCCGGTGTTGGCAAAACGATTCTGATCATGGAATTGATCAACAACGTTGCACGCAATTCCGGAGACTACTCGGTATTTGCCGGTGTCGGCGAGCGCTCCCGCGAGGGCAGTGATATGATTCTCGACATGGAATACACCGGAGCACTGTATAATACCGCCCTTGCCTTTGGGCAGATGAATGAGCCGCCTGGTGCTCGTTTGCGCGTCGCGCTTACCGGCCTTACCCTTGCGGAATATTTTCGCGATGAAATGAAGCAGGATACGCTGCTGTTTATTGATAACATCTTCCGCTATATACAGGCGGGCAGTGAAGTTTCTTCCCTTCTTGGGCGTATGGCCTCAGCCGTGGGTTACCAGCCTACGCTGGCCAACGAGCTTGGAGAGCTTGAGGAGCGTATCGCATCCACGTCCAATGGTTCGATTACCTCTATTCAAGCTGTATACGTCCCTGCGGACGATTTGACCGACCCGGCGCCGGTTGCGATATTCTCTCATTTGGATGCGACGACGGTTCTTTCACGTTCGGTTTCGGAGATGGGAATCTATCCTGCCGTTGATCCTCTTGAGTCCAATTCCCGCATTCTTGATGCCAATGTGGTTGGAAAAGAACACTTTGACACGGCACGGCAGGTACAGGAATGCCTGCAGCGGTATAATGAGCTCAAGGATATTATAGCCATCCTCGGTATGGATGAACTGTCGGCTAATGATAAAAAAACCGTAGCCCGTGCACGCAGAGTTCAGCGTTTCCTTTCACAACCGATGAGTATGGCGGAAGCGTTTACCGGTATTAATGGGAAATGGGTGTCCGTTGGGGACACGGTACGTTCTTTTGCCGCGATTATAAACGGTGAATGCGACAATATACCCGAAGCCGCTTTTTTCATGGCCGGCGACATTGATGATGTATACGAGAAAGCGAGAAAGTTATGAGTGTCTACTTGTTGAGAATACTGACCTCCGAAAAACGGATCTATGAAAGCAGGGTGATCTCTGTAACGGTTACCGGTGCAGACGGCCGGTTAACCGTTCTCGCCGGGCATGCACCCATGGCTGCAATGCTTACAGAGGGACCGATCATCATCCGGACGGAGCAGGAGACTATCGAAGGAGTTACGGGACGCGGCTTGTTGTGGGTTAACCGCAATGAAGCTGTTGTTATGGTTCACGCGTTTAAGTGGGCCGATGATGAGACAGAAACGCTGCCCACAGAGGACACTTCTGTAAAAGATATGATGTTATAGCTGTAGATTATTTATATAAGAGGAGGTCTCTCATATGCAGGGCTATTTTGTGATTATTGCATTAGCTTTATTGATTTCTTGTGTTTTGTTTCGAGCTCAGCAGATGAAAAAATTCGGAATCAAGGCATTTCATTTTGGTAAAATTGATAAAAAAGATTTTTTAATTCCACCGTTTGTTTTAATATATTTTTACTTAGTCATAGCAAACACATTTAACCTGCCCAAAATTGGGGCAATTTTGACTTACAGCTCTGTTGCCGCATGGATTGGTGCTGCACTTTGTATTCTTGCGCCCGCCTTGTTCCTTTGGGGAATGATTTCGTTCGGAAAGAGCTTTCGAGTTGGTATAGACGCCGAAAAGCCTGGCGGACTTGTTTCCACGGGAGCATTTTCGATAAGCAGAAATCCTCTTTATGTCGCTTTCTTTATGATTTTGACCGGTGTTTTTTTGATTTTCCCTACATGGATATTTTTTACGTATTTTGTTGCAGGGCTATGGCTTATTGACCGTCAAGTTTGCCTTGAGGAAAATTTACTTAGAAATATCTATGGTACGGAATACGATGATTATTGTAACAAGGTACGACGTTACATCTAATAAACCGGCAGATTAATTACCACACTAAAAGAATGATTTCCGGATTCTTCTCAATGTAGCTGCCCTTGGCGCTGTAGACAGTATATGGAACGTAACCTGGATCAACACCTAAGGATGCGACAACATACCCCTTGCCTTCATGCTTGTTAAATATCATCTTATTGTAGGCAAGAACACATTTAAAATGTAGCGTTGAATATTTGAGTATAAATATTTGATGCTATACTTTTATGTTTAAACTTGTTAAAATAAAACATGCTTAAAAAATCGGAATTTTAATATGAGAGGAGTAATTAATATGGTCATGCCTTATTTGAATTTTACCGGAGATTGTGAAGAAGCTTTTAATTTGTATCAGCGAGCCTTTGATGGACAGCAACCAAATTTAGCACGGTATGGTGATGCGCCAGAAAGCAGCTACCCAGATATGGATGAAGAGCAGAAAAACAAAATTATGCATGGGCATATCATGCTTAATGAAACAGGAGGAGTTAGCGGGGCTGATGCAATCTGGCCAGTTGAAAAAGGTTCTGCCGTCAATATACATGTCTATTGTGCTTCAGTGAATGAAGCACAGCGAGCCTTTGATACACTATCAGAAGAAGGTGAAGCATTAAGCAAATTAGAAAAAAATCCACCACCGCATGATAATGGTGTTAGCGGTATGGTGAAAGATAAATATGGTTTTACATGGGTATTGTCAGCGCAGATCAGTTAATTTCGAAAATGCACAATGATGAATTTCAGAAAATGAAAACAGGATATATTGCATTTTATAAATAGCATCAATATCAATTGGGTTACAGAATATCAATTAAGGATAAGGGGGAAAGTATGTCAGAATTGATTTCTATGAGAAACATAGGAAAAGAGATGGCGAAAAAACTAATATCAGTGGGAGTTATATCCCCGGAAATGCTAATCCAGACGGGTGCAAAAAAAGTTTTCTTAAAATTGAAGGCAGTTTATCCAGAAGTTTGCCTTGTCCACTTGTATGCATTGCAAGGTGCTATCCAGAATATTGAATTCAATTCTCTTTCAGAAGAGATGAAAAATGAATTAAAAGAATTCAATGACAGTTTTAAATAGGTTTGCTGAATAATGAGATTGCATTAACATTAAATTGGTAAAATGGAATTTAAAATAGAAGGTAGAAAAGATGAAGTTACTTTTTTTGTGCAGCCAAAACAAACGACGCAGTTTAACAGCCGAAAAGATATTCGATGGATATAATGGTCACGAAGCCCGTTCAGCAGGAACAGAATCAAATGCCCGGATTAAAGTTACGGGTGGGCTCCTGGGATGGGCTGATATCATATTTTGCATGGAAAAAAAGCATTTAAGAAGAATAAAAGAAAAATATTCTGATATGGTTACAAACAAAAAAGTGGTTTGTCTTTATATCAGTGATGATTATGATTTTTTGGACAGAGAATTAGTTGAGATGCTCCGGAGTTGTGTTTATAATTATATTTGAAGTAATAAAGGGAAAAAGGAGGGTGCTATGATTGGCTTGATAGCTGCATACGCTCACAAAGGTGTAATCGGTAATAATGGAATTATCCCATGGAAAATCAAGGGGGAACAAAGCCGCTTCAAAGAGTTGACTTTAGGAAATGTTGTTGTTATGGGGAGACGTTCTTATGAAGAAATAGGAAAACCTTTACTGGATCGAATAACTATTGTTGTTTCAAAAACAAGAAGATTTGATGCAGAGAATTGTGTTACCGTGTCCTCGTTGAAAGAAGCATTAAAAATAGCCAAAAATAGGGATGTGTACATCTCGGGTGGCTCCATGTTATATCAGGAAGCGTTGCCGCTTGTGGACAAAATGTACATAACAGAAATTGATTTGAATGTTGAAGGTGATACTTTCTTTCCGAATTTCAACGAGGGGGATTTTTTAAAAGAAGTAGAACAAAGAATTGAGGGAGAAATCCCATATACATATATTACATATATAAGAAAAGTAAAGTAGGAAGATTCAATTTGTTTTCGAAGGGTAAGCAGGTGGATAGAGATACGATATCCAGAAGAGAAATTAGTATAGAACCTTTGGCAACATTTAATAGTGCCAGATAACTGGAAATGTGATATCATAATTATTAGAAAATTATGTAAAGGAGATAGCTGATATGGGTGAAATGAGATATTGTCAAAGTTGTGGTATGCCACTTGATTCAAATGAAGTTCTTGGAACCAATAATGATAACAGCAGGAATGAAGAATATTGCATTTATTGTTATAAAGAGGGAGTGTTTACTTCCAATTGTACAATGGACGAAATGATTGAAGTAAGCGTAAAGCACATGAAGGAATCTGGAATGTTAAAGGAACAGAATAAGACGGAAGAAGAAGCACGCGGATTTATGTATAGCTTTTTCCCCCAATTAAAAAGATGGGAGTGCACATGTACAGAAGAATGTGCGAGTGGGTACAATCCCAACTGTACTTGTACTTCAAGCGAATGCCATTGTACAGAAAAGCCTGATTAGGTATATTCAATTAAGATAGAAAATCGGAATTTAGTGAGAATAGAGACTGGTTATAGCGGAGGTATTCATGAAAGAATGGATGCAGATTACTTTGATGAACAACAAGAATCGGTTTTCAGTAATATATAAATCCATTTTATCAATAATTGTTCTTATCGCTGTTATGGATAGAGCTGGTATATTCAGTGTTGATAAGCAGTTGCAAACACTTTATTCATTCACGACCATAAGTAATTGTTATATTGTAGCAGTTGCATTAATAACAGCATTTAAAACATTAACATCCAAGAACATTAACCCTGCACTTTTACGACTTCGTCATATTGGCGTTATGATGATACTGATAACAGGGTTAATTTATCATTTAATATTACTGCCGCAAAAAATAACAGAGAATCCTAATTATCAGATTTTCACATACGGAAATATAGTAGCACACTATATTGCGCCCATAATCACGTTTTTGGATTGGTTGCTGTTTGACAAGAAAGGCAGCATATCCAAATGGGAACCGTTGATTTGTACATCTATACCCATGGTATATTTTTTACTTGCCAGTATATACGGATACTACGGCTCGACAATTCCCAATAAAGAAACATCATATGTATATTTCTTTATGGATTGGGGTGAATTGGGATTCACAGGAGTAATGAAATGGGTTTTCGCAATACTTGGATGTATTTTGTTTTTAACATACCTTGTGTACCTTATTGATTATTTATTGGCAAAGAAAGGGCATATAGTACACTGGTAATATAAAGCTATAAAAAAGTTCCATGTCAAACATTGTTTTTATATTTGACATGGAACTTTTTCCTGTATTCTTTTAATCTCTTATTCTGGTTTTCCAGCGTCGCATATAATAAAGAATTATCAGAACAATAGACGACAGGAGAAGTCCACAACTCAACAACACAATATTGTTATAATCATCAGTTTGAGGGACTTGCGTTTTGGTCGACTGAGAAGGTTTTTCCGGTTCTGGTGATACCGGAGGTGTTGTTGATGCCAAAGGTTTTGGTGTTTCGGTAGGTTCTGGTGATTGGGCAGGTCCTGGGGTTTTGATAGGACCTGGTGATTGGGCAGCCCCTGGTAATTGGGTAGGCTCCGGTGATTGGGCAGGTTCCGGTATTTTAGTAGCTTCTTCTGGTAATACCAAAGGTTTTGGATGCCACTGGGCATATAGGGTTACATTGCTATTCAAGGTAATAACATCACCCGGAAAATTAGAAGCTCCGCTGCCATCACTTTTGGTATTCCAGCCTTTGAAGATATAATCTGTTCGGCTGATTGCGGTATCTTCTAATGATAAGACCACATCAGTTTCTCCAGGTATAATATCCGGCCCTTCGAAGCCGCCGGTACCACCGTTGGGATCATACGTCACATGGAAAGTTAAAAGTTCTTTACTTATATAATTTATATCATAATTATTCAGCGGATGAGTAGTAATACTCACGCTGGCAAATTTTATATTCGGATATACGATTGAGGCGTCATTGGGTGGGGTATATGCTGCCGATGCATGGTTGTTGAGGAAAGCGGTCTGATTACTAATGATAAGGTTTTCATAAGTTGTATCTTCCGTATAGATTCCTCCACCATGGCCATTTGGTGCGTTATTGCCTGTAACCGTGTTGACATTGTCTGTCGTCAAATTACTGCTGACAGACATATAGATACCACCTCCATTTCCGGTGTCTGCAACGTTATCCGTTATTGTGCCATCGGAAACCGAAATGTCCGAACCTTGAGCGAATACGCCGCCGCCGACCTTGGCTGCATTGTTTTTGGTGATTATTCCACCTGTTATTGTTAGGGTTGGCGTGTAATCAGATATCTCACCCAATGCGATTCCACCGCCATAGTTAGCCGTGTTGTTTTCAATCATTCCCCCTTCAATATTGACTACGGGAGCAGGGCCATATACTGGATAAGTCCAGATTCCGCCGCCGTAACTTACAGCCGAGTTACCCGTAATCAGCGCATCTCCTTTTACTGTAAGAGTGGTGACAGAACCATATGACAGGAGGGCAATACCTCCTCCGCCTCTGGAAGCGGCATCTGGATTATTGTTACATAATGCTTTATTATTTATAACTTTTGCTTTTTCACTGATTGTTATCGTGCAGCCTTGATAACCATAAATGCCGCCGGCACTGGCGGTTGCTTCATTTTCACCAATCTGTGCTGTACCTTTCATATCAAAAGCAGATAAAACAAAAAATATACCTGCGCCGCTGCCCGCCAAGTTATTAGTTATCTTACCGCCGCTCATCGTAAGCGTAGTACCGTCAACATAATATATACCCCCGCCTTGATTACTGCCCCCCGGTAGAGTAGCTTCGTTTTCAGTTATAAGACCGCCTGTAATGATAAATTCACTGATTTTACTTTGTATCCCAATTCCCGCTCCGAAATTTCTTACTTTATTGCCTTTGATTGTGCCACCGTTGATAATCAGTTTAGAGGGCGCGTGACCAGCAGATGTTGATTCCAACATATAAATCCCACCACCTGCAATATCCGCTGTGTTATTAATTATCTCACCGCTATTGATGGTGACTATAGCATCTCTTGCCCATATACCGCCGCCGACCGAATTGCTGCCCATGTTATTTTGGCTTATTTCGCCCCCGTTTATTGTAAGGGCAGAACCCAGATTATTGGATCCTGTCAAAAGACAAATGCCGGCACCACTCAGATTTAGAGCCGTATTTCCGGTTATCACACCACTGTTCAAAATGATTTCGCATGTTGAGCCAAAGATACCGCCTCCTCCGAGACCGGATACGCAGTTTTCCACCCGTGCATTATCTATTATAAGATAACTTTTTTCAGCAATGCCGGCAACATAGACTCCTCCGCCATTTACACTGGCGGGACTTTTACAATTTTTTAAGGTGCAGCCGTTCAGCATTAATTTTCCTCCTGAACTGCTGATCCAGATTCCTCCACCGGTTCCTCCGCCGTCAAGTATGATGTCAGCGCCCAGAATCAGGTTTACGCCTGCAATATCTGTAGTAGAATTGTTGGATGATCCGCTCGAGAAATGACGATAATTACCTCCATCGCCAATCTTAAGTACAACCTGGCTGCCGCTGTCATTGATTAAGTTAATAGAAATTCTTTTTTTTATTAATACCTGGCTGTCAAAAGTAAGATCATTTTTAATATAAAAATTAAACGTATCACCATCAACTGCACTTTCGACTGTGTTTTTAATGTCATCAAATGTAAAGACATCTTTATTAATCGCCGTCGCTGCATGCAGATTAATTGTTCCCCGATACGTATATCCTATTATTAGCATAATAGACATAATAATAAAGATATAAAATTGTATTGCATGAGTGTTTTTTTGAGTATTAATTATAAACTCCTCCTAAACGCTGGTAACGGAGTGAACAGTAACTATTTTATTCACTGCTATTTATACAACATAGTATACTTAAAGTTTAAAATATTATTCTTAGGTTAAAATTTAAGACGGAATGCATTATAAAGCCAAATTAAATAACTGATGAAGAAGTTGGTAAAACAGTAACCTGTCAGCAACTAAAAGCTAAACTTAGTAATAGCGTTTATCTTGATGGTGACTGGTGCTGGGATATGAACTCCGTTCTTCTAAGTGATTATACAACATCATGAAAAAATGTGGTAAAATAGAATAGAACAATAGTAGTACAAGGAGTGTGATTGAATGAATGCTGAAAAAGAATACAATATAATGAGTTGATAATGGATAGGAGGTAGTTGTTATGTTGGTTACACATATTTACTTCAATGGGAATTGCAAAGAAGCAATCAAATTATATAAAACTGCGTTAAATGCCACTGTTAAAACAATTATAGAGGATTCAAATCATCAGAACGTTATTCACGCAGAAATCTTTATCCATGACCAACTGCTTATGCTAAACGACTTTGGAAATAACGATGGCAGGTCAACATCTGGAGGCTATCAATTATCTGTTCAATTTGATAACGAAACTGAATTGAAGAAAGCATATTCTGCTATGCAAGATAACAGTATTTCTATTAATCCATTGCAGGATACTGATTACAGCTCTTGTGTAGTCAGATTCATCGATAAATTTGATGTAAGATGGGGATTTTGGGTTTGATGTAATACCGCAGTATAAGCATAATGCGAAGTCAGTAAATATCAATTTATTCGGGAGTCCTACAATGATGTTGGTACCATACATTTGTGGTGAGGCAGGAAAGGAGGTATGGAAAGTGAATATACAGATATTTGGAACAAGGAAATGCTTTGATACGAAAAAAGCACAGAGATATTTTAAGGAGCGGGGCATAAAAACTCAGTATATAGACTTAAAAGAAAAGAGCCTGAGTAAAGGGGAATATATTAGTGTAAAGCAAGCGGTCGGTGGGTTTGATAAAATGCTAAATTCACAATGTAAGGATAAAGATGCATTGGCATTGATACAATATATTGCAGACGAAGATAAGGACGAAAAGATACTAGAAAACCAGCAGGTGTTGTTGACTCCGATTGTGCGTAACGGTAGGAAAGCAACAGTTGGGTATCAGCCGGATATTTGGAAGGAGTGGGAATGAAAGGTATAGTGGTAAAAGAGGAGGGATACTTGTCCTATGCTGTTAAAAAGATTTGATTCTGAAGAGGATATGCTGCCCGCATACAGAGGAGGATAAAATTGAAAACAAGAATAGCAATAAGTGATGATATTCCATCATTGAAAAAGTTATATGATGAGTTTTATGCATATAACGCTGAGCAACACCCTAATTATTGTCTCCCTGCAATTGAAAGCGGTCATTACCCCCAGAGTGTGATAGATGGTGATGGCGGAGATATTTTTGTTGTGGAAATAAAGGGGGCTATTGTTGGATTTATTCATGTGGAAAAGGATGAGACACCGTGTTTTCCTTCTGTCACGCCTCACAAATTTGCCAGTATTATAGATTTTTATGTGAAACCGCAGTATCGTAAAAGAGGTATGGGTAAGGATCTTCTTGAATCCGTAAAAGAGTGGGCAAGGCAACGAAGACTTGATTATATTGAGCTGTTGGTCTTGAAGGAAAACAAAATTGGGCAGAAGTTTTATGAACGGGAGAATTTTGAAACAAGCTCTCAAACTATGCGATATATATTAAAGTAATAAAATCTTTTGGAAACGCAAAGATGGAATTATTTCATTACATATGTATCATTTTATGCGCAATGGCGGATGGCTTCGTGAAGTTCTTGGAACCAATAATGATTACAGTAGGAATGAAGAATATTGCATTTATTGTTATAAAGAGGGAGTGTTTACTACCAATTGTACAATGGAAGAAATGAAGTAACAAATACTTGTGCCTATTCTTATATTCAAGATATAATAAGTTTAGGGCAATCGGAATTATATAAGGGAAAATGTATGAAGCAGATATACTTAATTGGCGGAACTATGGGAGTTGGTAAAACAGTAACCTGTCAGCAACTAAAAGCTAAACTCGGCAATAGTGTTTATCTTGATGGTGACTGGTGCTGGGATATGAACCCCTTTGTCGTAAATGAAGAAACAAAGAAGATGGTTGTTAAAAATATAACGGGTGTTTTGAACAATTTTATAAACTGTTCTGTGTACAATCATATTATTTTCAGTTGGGTTATGGATGAACAAATAATAATCAACGATTTAATTAATCGCTTGAATTTGGAAGGATGTACAATTCATAAGATTTCTTTGATATGTAGACCAGCAGTATTGAAGGAACATCTTGAAAAAGATGTTGAAAATGGAATTCGGACAATTGATATTATAGATAAGGCAATGGGGAAATTGTCCAAATATTTATTGCTTGACACTCTAAAAGTAGATGTTTCAGGATTTTCTCCTGATGAGACGGCCGTACATATCATGGAAAACTGTTAAATTCGGAATTTGGTGGAGAGGGATTGTTTTAATCATTTAATTGATGAATTATAAATGGGAGGTGTGTTCCCGGAGTGGTTTTAGCTCCGCATGAAATACATTTCATAATCAACGCCCCTTTCTGGTTTTTAAATCTGATTCCCATTCGTTTTCATTTGGATAGTATGCTGTGATGAGATATAAGTATCCATCATCAATACTGACCACAACATGGATATATTTATTCTGCACCGTGGTGCCTAATAATAAACAACTGGGAAATGGTTTATCATCTTCATACTGTTTTATGATCTAACCAGTCTGTATGATGAATAGCATTATAGTGCTCCTGCTATGTTCAGGACTTCCTGAACTGTGTTACGGGAACGACACTCGCCGAGATGTCGGTGTTTGAATAGTTGAGACTCTTCAACCTCAATATCTCTCGATAATCAATTTTTCCCTTTAGGTTTACCTACAAAATGCTTATTAGTTTCATTAATCTTGCCTCAGGTTCAATATCATCATCAGATACAAACGGTTTCTCGCGTCGTTTATGTCCATTTTGAGAAACTCCTCAATTCGCTTAAGGCGTGTCAGCAGAGTTGTCCTGTGAACATAGAGCGCGGCTGCGGCGTGGGTGGTATTGCATGCAAAGTTGTAATAGGTGCGCAGTGTTTTCTCATACTGTGTATTGTGCTGCCTGTCGTATTCAAGCATATCATCAAACCCCGCCGGGCAAAGAGATGCGGGCAACAACTCTCCGCTTGAGCTTCGGAGCATATATTCCAGGGCGTAATCCTGAAAATTGTAGCACCATATAAGCGGCTCCAGGCTTCTGCCAAGGCTGTAAGCGGATGCGGCTTGCAGGTAGTAATTTCTTAGCATAAAAATATTGCTGAAGGCGTTGCTCGCGCCCGAGCGCAGATTACTGCTCAGTAAAAGCATATGAAGATTCTCATCATTTTCGGCTTCCAATAACGTTCTGTTGGAGACAACAACGATTTTACCTTTATACTCAAAGGCGATGGTGTGCGGCAGGGCTTTTTCAATCTGCCGGCACTGGTACTTGGTCATATTATATTGAATATCTAGTTCATTAAGATGAAGGTAATAAATCTTATATGAATGTCGTGCGTCCCAGCCCTGTGATGAAAGCGCGTCATAGAAATTTCTTTCTGAAACAGAGTTATTTTCCAACAATTGAACAAAGAACAAATCGAGAGAATGCGCAATGGCATCATTTTTGTAAAGGAGGTGTTCATAGTAGAGCCCTACATACTTAGCCATATGCTCAAGCAGCTGGGCATCGAACTCCCGGAATCTTTTAAGCTCGGTCACAGCTATCCCCAGCGCAAAATGCCCCTTCGATCTGACGATGTAAGATAAGCTGCTGTAGCTGAGCAGATCGCTTTGATAATATACTGTGGCGTTGCTGTTCCAAAACTCCATAAACTTGGGCTCATACTTGAATGAGTTTATCACATCCTGAGGTATTTCTTGCGCTCCCGACGGCAGCGCACTGTTCTCGGTCATTGCGATGATTTCAAAATCTGACGTTACAATGTTTATGGGATTTCCGAAAACCGCATAGCTTAAGCACACCATCTCCTGAAGCTCCCCGGCCTTGTTCACGCAATCCTGAAGCGCGGCTTCCCAGGCGTCATATTTATCAAAGACAGCCGAAAGGTCGTTAAAAAGACTAAAAATATCGGTGTTCTGTGAGACACACAGGAGGTTTATGTCCCTCATCAGATACTCCCAAGGCGGCTGACCCAAGCAGACAAGGCAGCTGCCCTGCCGGACATCAGCCGTTTCCGGCAACAAATCCGCCCGCGCTATATAAACTCCGCATTTGTCAATTGCAGAATTTGCTCCGAGGTATTCCGGCCGACTTAGAATAAGCGCATTACAGTCTGCAGCCAATTTCCACATGATAATTTTGTTCCGCAATTCATAATGCAGAATACTTGCGCAGAGCTTCATGAATTTCTCCCTCCCAGTTGTTTTTTTGCAACCGTACGTCACACTACAAAGTGTAGTGTTTTTAAGAGTAAGTGTCAATACTCTGTGGATATTTTTTCGGCTGTAAGTATGTTATTATTAAATTATATTAGAGGAGCAGCTGCCTCTCCGTTAAATGAAAGGAGATATCGACATGACCCCAAAGGAAAATTTGATACGAACTCTGACCGTAGATAATCCTGAATGGATTCCAGATATGTTGAAGGACTTCAAATTCGTAGTGCCTATAGGCGTTCTAAACGAGATGGGGATGAATAACGAAGACTGGTTCGGCGTACACTGGACCGCGCCTCCATCTGCCGGGATGATACCGCAGCCCGCCCCCACAGCGGGTAGAGAGCCGCTCAAGGATATCTCGCAATGGCGGGAAAAGGTAATATTCCCAGATCTTGATGCATTGGACTGGGACGAAGCAGCAAAACAGCTGGGGGTTTTTGAAAGCGAGGGACTTGCCAACTATATGCTTGTGCCAATCGGAATCTTCGAGCGCGTCAGCGCGCTTATGGGGATGCAAAATGCCTTCATAGCCATGCTGACAGACCCGGAGGAGTATGATGCTCTTGTTGAGGCAATTACCCAGTTCAAAATAAAGCTATACGGCATACTGATTGACAGACTGAACATCAGCGTAATTTCTCACAGTGATGACTTCGGCTCCCGGCTCGGAATGCTTATTTCCCCGGAGGCATTCAGGAGGTTTTTCAAGCCCCGTCTTAAACGCATAGCTGACGCCATTCACGCCAAGGGCGCGATAGCAATGATGCACTGCTGCGGTAAGATAGACGATATTGTCGATGACTTTGTAGAATGCGGCTTCGACGGCTGGGAGTCCTGCGAGGTGTGCAACGACTTGGACGGTATTTATGAAAAATATGGCGACCGCTTTTCGTTTTGTGGCGCAATGAATGCGCAGGCGTTGAACGACAACCCTAACACTACCGAAGATGATGCGAAAAAAGAGCTAAGAACACGCATCGACCAACTCGGCGGAAAGGGCGGATTTATTCCCGGTTATCTGGGACTTGACCCCAAATTCTACCCAGTGTTGGCGGGCGAGCTTGCTACATATGGCGCGGAGTTTACAAAAAAACGTCTAGCGGCGAGATGAAAACAGGCATGCATTCTTGAGAGGTATACCCTCAGGTGATGGCTGGCTTTGAAGCCCGCAGAGCAGGGAAAGGGAAAACCGAGCAGTAATGTTTCGGCAACTCGACCGGAAAGTATTAATAATTTGAGAAAGCTGCAATTCCCCCATAAACCAAGTCCCCAGAATTAAAGCACCTTAGTGCACTAATTCTGGGGGCATTCTCAAAGAAAAAGCGACAGTGCTATAGCTTGTCAACCTATAGAACAGCATCAGTATAGCATTAACAATTATAATATAGTAACTGCAATAGTGAGCCTAATACATAATAACAGCCCACTTTATTCGATAATACTTTTTCTATTTCATGTAAATTAAGCGTTTCCCACGAGTATGCCGGACGGCCAAATCAACATGAGCTTTTTTCATCTGTTCCAATCCAAAGGGATACGTTTCTGCAATTTGTAGCTTAATAATGCCTTTATCGTAGTAGTCTATAAGCCTTAGCAGTGTTTCAGGCCGCAAATCGCCACGCACAAATTCGGCTTCAACACCATACTTCTGTGCCGTTTCATTGTCAGGCGGACTCGCTATAGAAATAAACTTACCGCCGGATTTCAGTACGCTCATGCTATCCGCTTGATTATTCTTTCCTACTGTATCAATTACCAAATCGAGATTATCTATAGCTTTTGAAAAATCAATCGTTGTGTAATCAATGACTTCATCCGCACCTAAACTATGCAGAAAATCTTTGTTACTATTGCTTGCTGTTGTAATAACATATGCCCCTATGTTTTTTGCCAACTGAATTGCAATATGACCAACGCCACCGGCTCCACCGTGGATCAAAACGCTCTGATTCGGCTCCAGTTTACCGTTATTTATGATAGCGCTCCACGCTGTTACTCCAACCACCGGCAATGCACCTACATGGTTAATATTTACGGTATCCTGCACCTTTACAACAGCATTTTCCTTTATGGAGATAAACTCAGCATAAGTACCCAACATATTGATACCTGCTACTTTATCACCAACTTTGAACTTAGATACCTTACTTCCGCTATCCTCAACTATTCCTGAAAAATCCTGCCCCAATAAATGCGGAAAGTGAATACCTTGACTTTGCATCATACCACTTCGCACAACAAGGTCAATATGGTTTACAGATATCGAGCAAACCTTAATCAAAATTTCATCCTCGGCTATTGCGGGAACCGGTATATCGGCCTCATATAATACATCCTCTGTACCAAATTCAGAAATTAATATCGCTTTCATCATATCGCTCCTTTTCATTTTGTTTTACCATTTTACATTTGGGTTCACATACGCATAACCACAATCTCTCAATTATCAACTACCGATAATGGGCATAGAACGCACATACTTCCTGTTCTCTACCTGTTCCACCATAAACGCGCCAATATCCTCGCGCGAGATGGAAAAACTCATTTTTACATCGCCATAGCCCACCTTGACATTTCCGGTGTATGGAGTGTCTTTGGGAGCCATAAAGCGTACCATAGTCCAATCAAGACCAGAATTTGAAACAAGCTCTCCAATGGCAATCATCTCATTTTTTGCTTGCTTCAAGGCTATACCTGCCAAAATACCGGGAACTACTGTAATGAATGATTTCTTATCCTTTTCAAACGGGACGCTGGGTGTCGCCCAATCTATCAAGCGTGTTATTCCGCATTCATTCATGGCCTTTAGCAAAATATTATGCCCATCCAATGATGCTGTTCCCTCATACTTTTTCATGGGGATACCAACACACCAGATAACGGCATCACAATCGTTTATGGCTTCTCTGACGATGTTTGAATCATTGATCTCGCCTTTAATTAACTTCAAATTTTCATGTGATATGGTAAGTTTAGCCGGATCGCGGACAAGAGCATTGACCTCGTATTCCTTTTTTAATGAGTGTTGGACTGCATATTTTCCAATGCCGCCTGCTGCACCAAATATTGCAACTTTCATACATGTTGCCTCCTTTTAAATCTTTACACCTCAAATCATACATGGTACAATTAGAAGAATCAAGTACATTAAAATTTGATAGATACTATCTGAATTGATAGTAATGGAGGTGTTCGCATGAAAGGCGAATATAACGAAACGAACATGACCGCTTGCCCCATTGTTGGAGTTCAAAAAATCATTCACGGGAAATGGGCAATGGTCATCATATATTATTTAAGTCAAGAGACTTTGCGCTTTGGGGAATTGAGCAGGAAAATGCCACAGGTGACACAGGCCAATCTCACAAAAGAGCTGCGAATGTTAGAAGAATACGGTGTTGTGCATCGGGAAGTCTATCGTGAGGTTCCCCCAAAAGTGGAGTACTCCCTCACAGCCATCGGACAGAAATTCTTGCCCGTTATTGAAGCGTTGGAAGCGTGGGCAATTGAGTACGAGCAGCTTAAAAAATAATAATTGCGGGATCAGGCGCAGAAGCCTTTTTGAGTAAATCAAAATCGGTTTCGTTGAATTGCGGATGTGACTATTCACAAATGAGAAAGGACAAATAATGAATCTGAGAGAGTTTACAGATGGGGTAGATCAGAATGCAGAGGAGATGGGTAAGGATGAATTGAAGTGTTTTATACATAACATTGCCCGTAAAATTCCTGAGAATAAGCGTATGGAGTTTCTGAAGCTGCTTTCCAATATTCGTGAAAGCGGCAGTGTGTCAGGGGGGAAAAGTGATTTGCAGGCTGCGGCGAAAAGAATAGATGAACAGGAGATCAAACAGGAATTTGACCGGCTGCAATGCCTGTGCCGGCAGATTGTCGAGGAGGAATTATGTCTTCATGCGGATGGGTATGAAGACTATTCGCTGGGGTATTGGGGAGATAACTGGGTATGGGAATATAGTGACCCCCAGTCTGTGTGCTGTACATATGAAGATGGGAGTATTCTCGTGCAACGTTGCGTAAATGATGGCTTTTATGAGTATGCGGTTGATGTATTTGACTTGCTGATGGAAACGGAGGTCTGGGTTGTAAATGATGGGGATGCTTTTAACATGGATCTTGCGGAGTTGGTGAAAGAAGGACTGGTTTCGGTAAATCTTGAAAAATTGGCGCTGCATGTATTGTATGCGATTTACCAAGCAACAGCACCGCGGATGCGAGCCCAGAAGTTATTTGATTATTTTTCAATCTCTTATTTCAAAGATATCTGTATGGAGAAGATGTTGTGTCTTGGACAAGAAGAGCTGATGGGGCTATCAGATTTCTGGGATTCATGGATTATGCTATTGGC
>Ga0153940_1000051_pt1 | contig 77208 bp, 64 predicted proteins | sample TSNJ024MetaG_FD_104736 | JGI IMG/M metagenome (GOLD analysis project Ga0153940, IMG submission 104736) | Attine ant fungus gardens microbial communities from New Jersey, USA - TSNJ024 MetaG | ecosystem: Host-associated > Fungi > Mycelium > Unclassified | place: USA: New Jersey, Brendan T. Byrne... | reverse complement strand
ATTCCTGCCTGGAGAAATGGATTTCCTTATATAAGATGTTTGGGCCGGAAGGGCTGGAGCGCCCAACGGTGAATCGGATATACCCGGCGGAGGTGAAAAATGCGGCTGTAAAAAGTTATTTAGAAGGAAGGACCCAGAAGGAAGTATGTGAGGAGTATAAAATCCGTTCTATTTCGTGTCTGCAGGCGTGGGTGAGCAAGTATGAAAAGGATAATGGTTGAACTTGTTAGTGCAGCCGGGTCTTCATAGGGCGAAGTAAATAAACTGCCAAACCAATTAAAAATCCTGCTGCCGCCGGGAGCACCCACGCCATTCCAAACTGAAAGAAGGGCATTTTTGAATAAAGATTCAAAACTCCGTCTGCCAGTGTTATACTGCGGATACTTTCCGGCATTGCAGCCAGAGCATCACCAATGCTAAAGATAGCTGTTGCGATTGTCGTGGTGATATAAATTATCCGGTTGCCGGTAAAGAACTGAGAAAAAAGTGACAGAAGGATCAGTATCATTGCCAGAGGATATAGGAACATCAGGACCGGAATGGAAAGCTGGATGATCTGCGTCAGGCCGATATTGGCAATTCCGCATCCCAGCAGTGTAAAAATCAACACGTATTTACGATAAGAAAAAGAATCCGGAAACATCTCTACAAAAGCCTCGGCACAGGCAGTTATTAAACCGATTGCAGTCTTTAAGCAGGCCAGGGTGACGATGAGTGCCAGCAGGATACTGCCTAAAGACCCGAAGTAGTGCCGGGCGGTCTGAGCCAGAGCGATCCCACCGTTTTCTGATAAAGTCAGTTGTCCAACACTCATGGCGCCCATGTAAGACAAACAACTGTAGATGACCACCATTAATAAAACACTGACAAAACCAGCCTTCACTGTACTAAGGGCAATATCTTTGCGCTCAGTGATACCAAGCCCCTTGAGCGTATCTATCACCAGAACGCCAAAAGCCAGTGAAGCGAGGGCGTCCATGGTATTATATCCTTCGGTAAAGCCTTTGAAAAAGGCATCTTGGGTGTAAGGGTCGTGAACAACCGCTTCACTGACCGCGCCCATTGGATTGAGGATGGATATGATAATTAAGGCACTTAGAAAGACAAGGAAGAGTGGATTGAGCACCTTCCCCACCCAGGTGAGTAATTTGCCGGGGCGCAGCGAAAAAAACAGTGCGATGCCAAAGAAGATCAAAGTAAAAAGAAAAAGTCCCGGACGCTGCCATTTCAGCGGCATGGATAAGGAGAATCCAATTTCATAAGATACGGTTGCCGTTCTGGGAAGGGCAAAAAAAGGACCGATGGTCATGTAGAGCAGAATGGTAAAGAAATATCCCCATTTCTTACCGACGCGGCAGGAGAGACCGAGGAGACTGCCGCTGTCGGAAAGACCGATAGCCAGCACTCCTAAGAATGGTAAACCGGTCGCGGTTATGATAAATCCGATGGTCGCAGCGAACACCCGGCTGCCGGCTTCCTGTCCCATGTGAACCGGAAAGATGAGATTGCCGGCACCGAAGAAAAGCCCAAACAGCATAGAACCAACAAAAAAATATGCTGAGAATGAAAGCTTCTTTTTCATGTTATTGTCCCCCTTGTATTGAACGGAGAAGTTCTGATGATCATTTAGATCAGACTTATCCTTGATCTATTTTATTATAATACCCTAAAGAAGAGGTTAAGTAAAGTCAAACTTGGAGAAAGTTGCGACGCTTGCCTCTTTTTTATATTTTGCTTTTATAGAGGAATATAGTTATAATAAAAGCAAGTAAAGGCAAAGCGGGGTGAAGTATGAAAAATACCGAAAAGGGATACTCAGGTAATGTAAGCCGGTATCCGCTGAAAAATAAATTAATCCTGCTGGTACTGGTAGCAATGGTACCGCTTCTGTACATAATCATCTATCTGATTTCGGCAATGGTCAATTACAGTAACACCTACGATGAAATTGTCAGCAACATGACAGTCGCCAACAGCTACAACCAGAATTTTAAAGAAGAGATGGATGAAAGTCTGTACAAGCTGGTGGTCAGCTATGTCACCTTTGATACGATCAATGAGGATTCAACCCTGGAAAACCCTTATGAGCTGATTGAGGACATGAGAAGTGATTTCAGTAATCTGATGCGGATCACCACCGACCGGGACAGCCGGGCCTGGCTGCAGAGCCTGCTGCGAAATATTGATACTTTAAAGGACCGTGTGGATGAGATTAAGGTTAATCTGGATCAGGGCGGTAAGTACGAGGAAAATATCGCGATGCTGGATAACGATATTTATATTTTGACCGAGTTGATTCAAGATAATATCCAGTCATACATCTATTATCAGACCCAGAACATCGAGACCCTAAAGCAGCAGCTGAATGAACAACTTAAGTCCTTTCTTATTCTTTGTGTTGGAGTTGTCATGATTATTGCCTTTTCTGTTATTGTTGCGGCGATGCTTATCTCCAACAGTATTATCCGGCCGATCCGCAAGCTCTGCGATCTGACCGGGCAGATCGCAGAGGGGGATTTTCAGGTCCGGGCGAGTGTTGATACCAGTGATGAGATCGCCGTACTGGCCGGCAGTGTCAATGATATGACCGAGAACCTGGAGGTAATGGTCAATCAGATCAAGGAAGATGAAGGCAAAATGCGGCGGGCGGAACTGCGGCTTTTACAGGAACAGATCAATCCCCATTTTTTATATAATACACTTGATACGATCGTGTGGCTGATTGAAAGTAACGCATCGGATAAAGCCGTCAATATGGTAGTGTCATTATCGGATTTTTTCCGCCTGGTCCTGAGCCGGGGGAAAGAAGATATCACCATCCGTGAGGAAGAGCAGCATATCCGCAGTTATCTGGAAATCCAGCAAGCCAGATATCACGATATCCTGGAATATGAAATACAGATCGATCCGGCGATATATGATTATAAAATTCTGAAACTCACTTTACAGCCGCTGGTGGAAAACTCGCTATATCATGGAATTAAATACAAGCGGGCAAAGGGGAAAATATGGATATCCGGTCATAAAAAAGAAGATAATATTTATTTGACAGTCAAAGATAACGGGGTTGGCATGGAACGGTCAGCGCTGGAGAAACTGCGGCTGGAGATCAGCCGCCCCTGTAAGGAGACCGAAAGCGGTTTCGGCCTGGCCAATGTAAATGAACGGATTCAAATGACATTTGGAAAAGAATATGGTATGAGTCTTCATTCTGTGAAGGGGGAAGGAACAAGGATTGACATTGTTATCCCGGCGGAACGGATGGAGCGTACTAAAAGTAAGGAGGAGAACTAATGAGCGGCCGCAATGTAAATAATCTGAAATTAATCATAGCTGTTGTTTTTGTCGTCAGCATTTGCTTTTTGGTGGCATCGGTGTTTGGGTTCAATTATTTTCAGGGCCTGCCGGAAGAAAGCTATGACGATGAGACCGATGATCTTACGGTCATCGGCTTTTCCCAACTGGGCAGTGAATCCCTGTGGCGGTCAGCTAATTCAGCATCCATACAGGAAGTATTTCAAAAGGATAATGGATATTTTCTGATCTTTAATAATGCCAGACAGAAGCAGGAAAATCAGATCAAGGCTATCCGCAGTTTTATTTCTCAGCGGGTGGATTATATCATCTTTTCGCCGATGACCGAAGAAGGCTGGGATACGGTGCTGCAGGAAGCGAAGGAGGCAGGGATACCGGTGATCGTGGTAGATCGGATGGTGGCGGTGGAGGATCCGTCACTGTATACGGCCTGGGTCGGCAGCAACACCGAGGAAGAAGGACAAAAGGCCGGCCGGTGGCTGGAGCAGTATGTGGAAGAGCAAGGTTATGCAGAAGAACCACTGAATATTGTGGTTCTGCAGGGGACCCTGGGGTCAACAGCTGAACTGGGACGCACGAAAGGCTTCAATACTGTCGCTGATGAACATCAGAACTGGAACATTCTGAAGCAGGAAAGCGGTGACTTTACTGCGGCCCTGGCAAAGGAAGTGATGCGCAGTATGCTGCAGCAGTATCCGGATATTGATATTCTGGTGTCACAGAATGATGACATGACCTTTGGAGCTCTGGAAGCGATCGAAGAAGCCGGGCTGACCACCGGACCGGATGGTGATATCATTGTGATTTCTTTTGATGCGGTCCGGGAAGCGCTGGAACTGGTGGAAAGCGGAAAGATCAATCTCGATGTAGAATGTAATCCGGAGCAGGGGGATTTTATCCTGGAAGTGATCGAGAAGCTTAAGCATGGAGAAACAGTGGAAAAGTATAATTATGTGGAAGAGACGGTCTTTACCCAGGAAAATGTGTCCGAACAGCTTCCTGACAGAACATACTAAGCAGGAGGATGAAAGATGCTGAAAGTATTTTTAGTGGAAGATGAAAGCATTGTCAGAGAAGGGTTAAGGGATAACATTCCCTGGCAGCAGTATGATTACGAGTTTGTCGGTGAGGCTGGCGACGGTGAGATTGCGCTGCCGTTAATCCGCAAGCTGAAGCCGGATGTGCTGATAACGGATATAAAAATGCCTTTTATGGATGGCCTTGCTTTAAGCCGGATATTAGTGCAGGAATTGCCGGAAATAAAAATTATTATTATCAGCGGTTACGATGATTTTGAGTATGCCCGTCAGGCCATTAACATCGGTGTCGAACAATTTTTGTTAAAGCCAGTCACCCGCAGTGCTCTGCAAAAGATATTGCTGGAAGTACGGGAAAAGATTGAAGGCGAACGGGAACAGAAGGATTATTTAAAAAAATTCCAAAATGAAATGCATGAATATGAGCAATATTCACGACGCCGGTTTTTTGAAAAAATATTTACAGGTATCCTTTCGGTGCAGGAGATTTATGAGGAAGCTCAAAAGCTGTCGATCGATATCACTGCTTCCTGCTATAATCTGGTGATGATCTGCCTGCGGGAAAACCAGGAAGCGATAAATGAAGGTGGTCTGATCTCAGAAATTTATGAGCGGTATCAGGAAGAAATTCTGCGTTACTTTCTGCGCTTTCCGGGGTACTTGATCTTCCGATGGGATGTCAGTACATATGGGATTTTGGTCAAAGGTGAGGCGGAAGAGATGGAAAAACTGATCGGGCGATGCACCAGTAATGTAAAACGGATTTGCGAGCTGCCGCCGGGTGGGCTGGACTGGTATGTCGTAGCCGGAACTACCGTAGAAAGGCTTAGCCTTCTGCCGGATGTATATCGTAAGGTGAACCATCTGCTTTCATACCGATTTTTACTGCCAAAACAGCATATCCTGACCGAAAAGGATCTGGAATTGCTGCCGGGGAGCGAGGAGAAGGGGATGAAACGGCTGGAGACGGTCAAGATCGATCCGGAACTGATTCAGCGTTTTCTGAAAGAAGGAAAGCCGGAGGAAATCGAGGACTTTGTATCCGGTTATGTTGATAGCCTGTCCGAAGCATTAAAGTCAAAAATGTTCCGTAACTATCTGATTTTGAGTGTCCGGTTTTCGACCATTGCTTTTGCTGAAAAACTGGGATATGGTCAGGAAGAACTGTTTCCAAAAGACACTTCTGATAATTTCCGGGAATCGGTCGTCAGCAAGGATGAGATCAGAGACTATATGCTGGGGCTTTTAGAACGGGTTATTCAGCTGCGGGATAAGGAGAGTGAACAGAAAAGCCGAAAGATGATTAAAAAAGCGCTGGAATACATCGAAGATCATTATTATAAGGAGACCTTCTCTCTGAATATGGCGGCCGGGGCGGTGCATGTGAGCGCCAATTATTTCAGTGCTGTTTTCAGCCAGGAAATGCAGATGACATTTATTGAATATGTAACTGCTAAGCGGATGGAAAAGGCCAGAAAACTCCTGCGCCAGACCGATAAAACTTCGCGGGAAATAGCCGGTGAAGTGGGGTATAAGGATGCCCATTATTTTAGTTTTGTATTTAAGAAGACACAGGAGTGTACCCCCAGAGAATACCGCAGCCGGGTCAGGGAATCAACGCCGTGAGGAAGGCGGGCATGCGCTGCTGCGGATAATCAGGTGCCAGGGAATAGTTTGAGAAGAAGCCGCCTCTCCCTGCATCATCTGCAGAATATTTGACGCAATTGTCCGTCCTGTTTCACCTGGCGAATGAGCCAGGGTAGTCAGCGGTACCGGACTCAGAGTGCTCAGATAAGAGTTGTCGAAGGATACCACGCTAATCTGCCCGGGAATGGAGAAACCGGCCCGCATTAATTCACGGAGCAGCCAATAGGCAATCTCATCATCATGGCAGACGACGGCGGTACAGGATTTTAACTGCTTATGAATAAAATCAGACAAAAACCGGGTATCCTGCTGCTGTCGTAAAGCATCTATCTCCGGGCTGCCGAACCAGTTGATCTGTGAGTCCGGCACCGGCAGACCGCTGTCTAACAAAGCCCCGGCTAATCCATAATAGCGATTGATCCCCTCGCTTGTGTCACCTTTGAAAATGCCGGCGATCATTTTATGACCTTGTGCTGCCAGATATGTACCAAGCAGATGCCCGCCGCCGACATCATCATGCCGGACTAAAACGGTATTTTTCAGATTTGTGTAAGAACCATTCATAAAAAGAACCGGTATATTTTGAACGAAGAAGCGCTCATACAGATCCGCATTAGGATTAGGGAGCGCTGTTTTTACGCCCTCGACGATCAGGCCGGGCAGCGGTTGGGACAACAGCTTACTTAAAATTTTCCGTTCGGCAGAAACCTGATTTCCGGTTATGTATATTTTACTGTGATAACCGGCTCTTTTTAGCCGGCTGGTGATATCGGAAAGCAGAGCCGGATAGATATATTCTTCGTCACAGGAGATCAGAATTGGAAGCGGGACGGTTTTTGCCTCCCGAATCAGCGGATCGGTGGCATAAGAGCCGCTGCCCTGGCGCTTCTCAATCAGATTTTCCCGGGCTAACAGGGCCAGGGCCCGCCGAACTGTCTGGCGGCTGACACCGTATGCTTTACATAATTCTTTTTCCGTAGGCAGCTTATAGCATTCGCCGGGCGGGTGCAGGGCAATCTGCTTTTTCAGTAAATTTGCCAGACGGACATATTTATAAGTCATGGCTTCTCCTTTCAGCCGGATAATACATTATACCTTTATTATAGTGATAAAAGCGGCTGTCTTGCAAGGTGATAATTGTTTGTTAAAAGTGGGGATTTTCTTTTGCTGAAAGAATGAGGCAGATAACATAATCCGAAAATTTTCGAGTGCAGAAGAACAGGAGAAGAAAAAATCCGCCCCTGAACAGCAGGTTAAGTAATCTTTTCCAATTCAGAGGCTTTATCAAATATAATCAAATCTAAAAAAAACAAACTATTTCCATATAAAATCGTAAAAAAACCCACTATTTTTCCAAAAGTAAACGAAATTGTACTTTAAAAATCCATAAGACAAGCAAATTTGTATTGTCGATTTGGGAGAAGGTAAAGATAATAGCAGATGGGTTATTGAATCTCTGGTTTTAGTCTGATAATTTTAGGTTACAGGAACTGATTAAAAATCTGAATCAAACCGTGAAAGGGAGGAAGAAAGAAATGAAGAAAAAATTAGCTTTACTATTAGTTGCAATGATGACCGTAATGATGTTAGCGGCATGCGGCAGCAGTGGCGGTGACAGTTCCGCCGATGATGCTCAGACTGAGGAGACTTCCGGTGATGCAGCAGCGGACGACAGCAGCGGGGTAATTACCGTCGGCTATGCACAGGTTGGTCATGAGTCTGACTGGCGTACGGCCAATACTCAAAATTACCAGGATACATTCACCGAAGCAAATGGTTATGATCTGCAACTGGTAGACTGCGATAATGATAATGCAACTCAGTTAGAAGCAGTACGGTCTTTCATTGAGCAGGAATTGGATTACATAGTCATTGCGCCAATCGAAACGGCCGGCTGGGATACTGTTTTGCAGGAAGCACAGGATGCCGGAATTCCGGTGATTATTGCCGATCGTGAGATCGATGCAGATGAATCTCTTTATGATGCATGGGTTGGAACCAATACTAAAAATGAAGGAACGACAGCAGCAAACTGGCTCGGTGAATATCTTGATGGCGCCGATGCTAATATCCTCGTTATAGAAGGCAGTGTTGGCGCTTCTGCAACGTTAGGACGTACCGAAGGATTTAATGAAGTCGCAGATAATCACAGTGAATGGAAGATTCTGGATTCTCAATCCGGCGACTTTACTCAGAGCGGCGGCCAGGAAGTTATGGAATCCTTTATTAAATCCTATGAGGGACAGTTTAATGTAGTAGTTTGCCAAAACGATAATGAAGCATATGGCGCAATGGATGCAATGGATGAGGAAGGTATTACATACGGAGTGGACGGAGATGTAACTTTAATTTCCTTCGATGCGACTCACGACGGAATGCAGTATACGCTGGACGGAAAAATCAACTGTAATGTAGAGTGTAACCCGATTCAGGCTGAGACGGTAGCCGAAGTTATCCAAAAAATGAAAGCTGGTGAAAGCTTTGAAAAAACCACTCTGGTTGAGGATGAAGCGTTTGTAGCACCGGGAATTGAAAGCGAATATGCAACAACAATAACCGAGGATATTCTGGCTAATCGTAAATATTAGGAGAATGCGGCAGCAGCCGCTGATCAAAAAGAAGGGGAGCAGACTCCAGGATACATGGGTTCACTCCCCTTATCTTATGGTTACAGATGCTTTATGACGAGGAGGGGTCAAATGGAAAATCAGGCAGTACTTAAAATGCAGGGAATATGCATGACATTCCCCGGCGTAAAAGCTTTGGAAGAGGTAGATTTTACACTGCGTAAAGGCGAAATCCGGGCACTGATGGGAGAAAATGGCGCAGGAAAATCTACGCTGATTAAATGTCTGACCGGAGTGAATAAATTTGAAGCCGGCGAGATCCATCTGGAAGGGATCAACGAACCGATTGTTAATAAGGATACGATGGATGCACAGAAAAAAGGCATTTCAACCGTTTACCAGGAAATAAATCTGTGTCCGAATCTTTCGGTCGCGGAAAATATATATATTGGACGGGAGCCGCTGACCAAAGTTGGCACCGTTAACCGGAAAAAGATGAATGCACAAGCGTCCGAACTGATGAAGAAGCTGGAGCTGGATATCGATGTAACGGTCAATATGGAAGATTATTCGCTGGCACTGCAGCAGATGGTTGCAATTGCCCGGGCAATTGATATGGAATGCAAGGTTTTGATCCTGGATGAGCCGACCTCTTCGCTGGATGACCAGGAAGTGGAAAAACTCTTTGCTATGATGCGGCAGTTGAAAAGCCAGGATGTCGGTATTGTTTTTGTTACCCATTTCCTGGAGCAGGTATACGAAGTATGTGATGGGATCACAGTTTTGCGGAATGGCAAGCTGGTCGGGGAGTATTCAATCGAAGAGCTGCCCCGCGTATCGCTGGTAGCGGCAATGATGGGCAAGGATTTTGATGATCTGGCCGAGATCAAACCGGAGGGCAGCGGGGAAAAGACAAAGGAACCGGTTGTCATCGATGCGGCAGGACTCAGTCATGCCGGTAAGATTGAACCTTTTGATCTGCAGGTGCATAAAGGTGAAGTGGTCGGACTGACCGGTCTTTTGGGCAGCGGGCGCAGTGAACTGGCCCGGACTATTTATGGTGCCGACCGGGCGCAGACCGGGACGCTTACGGTAAACGGCAAGGAGGTACATATCAAAAACCCTATCGATGCAATGAATCTGGGGATGGGCTTTTTACCGGATGACCGCAAAGCGGAAGGAATCATCGGTGATTTATCGGTACGGGAGAATATTATTCTGGCCATGCAGGCGAAGAAAGGGGCTTTTGCCAAGATTCCGGCAGCAAAGCAGATTGAAATTGCTGATCATTTTATCGAACTTCTGCAGATCAAAACAGCCGGCCGCGAGACGTTGATCAGCCAGCTATCCGGCGGGAACCAGCAGAAGGTAATTCTGGCCAGATGGCTGGCGACCGATCCCGATTTCCTGATCCTGGATGAACCAACCAGGGGAATTGATGTGGGGACCAAAACAGAAATACAAAAGCTGGTTTTAAAGCTGGCTAATGAAGGGAAGTCACTGCTCTTTATCTCCTCGGAGATTGAGGAAATGCTAAGGACCTGCAACCGCATGGCGGTATTGCGTGATGGTGCAAAGGTCGGAGAACTTTCCGGAGAAATGACGCAGGAAAGCGTAATGCATGCGATAGCAGGGGGTGAACATAATGAAGAATAGAAAGAAATTGACCCGGATGAAATTATTCCTGCCGATATTCAGTATGCTTCTGGTGATGGCGATCAATGTGGTATATGACGTGGCCTGCGGAAATCCGCCATTATCCTTTTTTACTATTACGATTAAAAATGAAATTTTGTATGGCCGTCTTGTCGATGTTTTGAACCGCGGCAGTGAGGTAGCGATCCTGGCTATCGGTATGACTTTTGTGGTTTCCTCCTCGGCCGGTACAGATATTTCGGTGGGCTCGGTGATGAGTCTTTCCGGCGGATTATGCTGTATGCTGCTGGCCGGATATGGGGTGACCAATGTTTCGGAATATGCTTCGCCGCTGTGGGTTGGTCTGCTGGCTGGGATTGCAATAGCCTGTGTATGCGGTCTGTTTAATGGCTTTCTGGTAGCGTATATGAATATTCAGCCGATGGTCGCGACCTTGATCTTATGGTCGGCCGGGCGGGCAATCGGACTGCTTTTGTGCAACAGCCAGATCGTCTATGTCCGGGTGAAATCATTTCAGATATTTGGCTCTTATATCGGTATATTCCCGACGCCGATCCTGATTGCAGCCGTCTGCATTGCAATTGCAGCTCTGGTCTTGAAGTTTACGGCTCTTGGGACCTATGTGCAGAGTGTCGGAATTAATAAAAAGGCTTCCCGGCTGGCAGGATTCAATTCGGCTAAGATTATTCTGATGTGCTTCATTATTTCCGGTCTCTGTGCCGGCATTGCCGGACTGGTGGCGACCTCCCGGATCTATTCTGCCGATACTAACAATATCGGATTGAATCTGGAACTGGATGCCATTTTGGCGGTAGCGCTGGGCGGCAACAGTCTGGGCGGCGGTAAATTCAGCCTGGCCGGTTCGGTCATTGGTGCTTATACCATCCAGGCGATTACCACCACCTTATATGCATTGGGCGTGTCCTCGGCCCAGGCTCCGGTATTTAAAGCGATCGTGGTGGTTCTCATCGTAGTTATTCAGTCAGAGCCGGTTAAGGCTTACTTTAAAAAGCTGACGGCCGGGAGACAGGCGGCGAAAGGAGGCGCACAGGTATGAAAAAGGGGAGATTGAGCAATAATAATGTGCTGTTAGTGATTACCATTGTGCTGTTCGCGGTGATGTATCTGGGCGGCTGTATCGTTTATGCCAACAAAGGATTTACCCATTTGCAGACTTTTTTAAACATTTTGATCAATAATGCCGGCCTGCTCTGTGTGGCCTGCGGTATGACCTGTGTCATGCTGACCGGCGGTATTGACATTTCGGTTGGTTCGCTGATCGCTATGGATTGTATGATCATGGCGGTGGGAATTGAAGAGTGGGGAATGAAAAGCCAGGTGCTGATAATAGTGATTTTGCTGATCGGACTGGTGTTTGGACTGGTTCAGGGTGTATGTGTCGCTTATCTGGGCATCCAGCCGTTTATTACTACGATGGCGGGAATGTTTTTTGCCAGAGGAATGACGGCGGTCATTAATACCCAGCAGGTTAGCATTGTCAGTGATGCGTTTTTTGTTAAGCTTTCCAGTACGAAAATCAAGCTGCCGTTTGGCTCGTATGTCAATACGAAAGGGATTGAGCAGATTCCTTATATCCGGATTACAGTAATTGTCGCCCTGCTGGTTGTATTGGTTACCTGGTTTATGCTCAAATACGTCCGGTTTGGCCGCAGTCTGTATGCGGTAGGTGGAAATCAGTCATCAGCCGAGCTGATGGGGCTCAATGTCAAGAAAACTAAATTAGGAGCATACATTGTTTCCAGTGTTATGACTTCCATCGGCGGAATCTGCTATTGTCTGAATACCATGAGCGGAACGGTAAACCAGGCAGTCGGTCTGGAGATGGATGCGATATCTTCGGCGGTGATCGGCGGGACTCTGCTGACCGGCGGGGTGGGAAATGTGATCGGTTCTTTGTTCGGGGTATTGATTAACGGAACCATTTCAACGCTGGTGAAATCGCATGGGAAGCTGATTAGTTCCTGGTCGAATATTGTAACGGCGATATTACTGTGCTTCTTTATCATATTACAGGCGGTTTTTGCAAAGATGAAAGAACAGCAAAAGTTGTAAAGGGATTATAGCCCCCATTGACAATGTAAGAGAACAAAAGGTCTCACAGCGAAACCTTTTGTTCTCTTTTTCTACGATCCCGGCACTATTATCGGGGTTCTATTATTTTCTGGGTCTGCTTTTGACCCGGATATTGGATTGGCACGAGATCTTTCATACCAGCACCATCCATTCGGCCGATAATATCAGCTAATTCATGCATAGTGAGTGTGTTATCCGGATAAAAGCGGCCATCATCGTCCACAGTAATGATTTCATGATGCAGATACTTGTTAATGGCATAGTATCCTTCCCCGTCACCTGTTTTTGTAATATCGCTGGCCCGGCTATTTTCAAAGTCAACCGTATCGGGATAACTAAAGACACGATCTATTAATATTACCAAATCTTCCCTTGTAATCGGATCATCCGGATAAAATTTATTGGAACTATCGCTGTTAATAAGTCCATAATATTGCGCCTTGCGTATAAAGGCTCTGTCCGGGTGGGCTGCTGTATCTGCAAAATCCGCAACCGTTTGATCCGGACCGGGGAGCAACGTCGCCATCCGCATGATTACCTTAACTGCTTCGGCACGGGTAACGGTTATATTTGCTGAATATTCCTGTGCGGAAATCCATCCTTTGTCAATGACATTTGTATCAGAATCTTCTCTTGCGGCTGTAAAGTTTACCGCTGCGGAGACATCCGCTACAAGACGGATCTGGATCGCTTCCAGACGCAGGCTTCTGCCGGTGGTCCCTGCTTCCTGACCATTTCGAACCCAATTCAGCCATCCTAAATTCTGAACATGGACCCGGTATTCTACATGATATCCAGGCATATTATTCAGCTTTATACGGATGCATTCCCCTTTTAAGCCTCTTCCCGTAGTGCCAGCCACAGTACCGGTCGTCTTCCAGTCCATCCAGCCCAGATTCTGTACATGCATCTGATAAGAAAGACTGGCACCTGCGGGGGCATCTTTCAACAGGATCTTGACAGCTTCAATACGTTTACTCTGTCCGGTCGTGCCTGAAACCGCTCCGTCTTTTCTGGAGTAATCCGATTCCCAGCCGAGGTCCTGCAGATGAGAAGAATATAGGATAGAAGGAGTGTTCTGCTGTTGGGAAGTTTGTGTTTTATAATTTGCATACATGGACCAAATGTTTGAATTTTCCTGACCTAATGCCCAGCTTCCGGAGCCTTTCAGACTGTATTTATTAACAAGTTGTAATTTATATTCTGTAGAGGCAATATCATCATACCAGATATCGTATACACCGGGTGTTAATGTCCTCCCTCCCCAAAGCTTCGGCATCGTTTCCCCTTCATACAGACGCAGTGTAAGCTGCGCGGAGCGGGAATCAGTATGGTATACTTTTGTGGTTTCATAATTTTGAATAAGATTCTCGATATCCATAGAGGTTATCCCCTGGCCGCCGACCGCCTCTCCTTCTTTCCAGTAACGGCCAAAAAAGGGAATACCGAGAACCAGTTTATCGGCGGTGGTGTACTTTAGTGCATACAGGATTGATTTTTCGGCAAAAGAAGCACTGGCAACAGGCCCGGCAGGTCCGCCGGAGTATGACTCGTCATAACCCATGATCATTAGATAATCACTGTATTTTGCAAGCTCTGCGTAGTCATAGGACCCATGCCATCCGGTCTGCCAGTTGTTTGGATTGGCTGCCACAGCTACCGTAATAATTTTGTCTGGCATTTTATCCCTCAGCCTTTTAACAAAGTTCGAGTAAGCATTACGATGAAGGTGACTTACATTTTCAATGTCAACGTTAATGCCATCGAGATTATAATTGCTTACGGCCTGGGCAATTTGGGATGTCAGTCCCTCAGTATTATCTAATGCGGTAATTCCCAGAGCCCGGTCCCAATGGTTTGAGAGAAAAGGAACAACCTGCCTGTTTTGAGAATGCATATTCTGGACAAATTGAGGATCAATTTTCTGGTAGTTCAGGCTTCCGTCAGAATAAAGCTCAAAGTAATCAGGGGAAACACTATTCAATACTTCATCACTGGTCTTAACATAATTCATATACTGAGTGGTAGTTCCGCCATATAGATAAGACATGGCGTATCCGTGTGCAAAAACAGGCATAGAAGATAATAAACAAAAGAATAATGAGATGATCACCAGAGCTAACTTTTTCATAATTTTCATATAATAATTGATTCACCTCCTTGGCATAGGAGATATTATTGACCAAAAACATTAATATATACTTCGAATAGATATAGAGCTGCCTATATGGAAAGTATACAAAAAAAAGCATTTATTTTAGTGAACTATTTACCGCGCAGTAAACTTGACTTCCGAATTGATAATGTATATAATTCTCTATATAATATAAAATAAATTATTTTATATTCAATAAAGAGAAATTATATTTAATTAAAAATCTCTAACACAAACAAAATAGAGCCGGAAAACAATGATGGAAGGAAATCTGATATGTCTGAATACATTCTCGAAATGAAAAATATTAGTAAAAGTTTTTCTGGTGTCAAAGCACTTGATAATGTCATGCTTCAGGTTAAACCAGGGGAAGTACACGCACTTATGGGAGAAAACGGTGCAGGGAAATCTACGTTGATGAAGATACTGATGGGGATATACAGTTCGGACGGCGGCGAGATAATTATGAACGGCGGGAAATACAAGGCAAATAACCCTAAAGAAGCGATGAGTGTCGGAATATCAATGATTCATCAGGAACTGAATCCCATACTGGATATGCCCGTATATGAAAATATTTTTGTTGGCAGGGAACTGCATAAGGGTATATTGGTCGATAAAGCAGCAGAACTAAAAGAAGCCAGGCGACTGCTTGACGATCTGGAGATAAGCGTTTCGCCCCAGATGATGCTGAGGGATCTCAGTGTGGCACAATGCCAGTTGATCGAAATAATCAAAGCGATTTCTATCAAAGCCAAGGTGATCATAATGGATGAGCCGACATCAGCGATTACAGACCATGAAGTAAATGTATTGTTTTCGCACATAGAAAGCCTGCGTAAGCAGGGGACTGCGATTATTTATATATCTCACCGCATGGAAGAAATATTTAAAATTTGTGACAGGATCACAGTAATGCGTGATGGCCAATATGTCGGAACGGATACGGTTAAGAACCTTGATGAAAATAAGCTGATCAAAATGATGGTTGGCCGAGAGATAACAGATGTTTTTCCTAAGCTTGAAGCAGAAATAGGCGAAGTTGTGTTAAAGGCAAAAAATATTTCCCGTGGGAAACGGGTAAAGGACATTAGCTTTGACCTTCGCAGGGGAGAAATATTGGGCATTGCAGGTTTGGTCGGCGCCGGCCGGACCGAACTTGTAGAAGGCTTATTTGGGATAGAGAAGCTATCAGCCGGAGAAATATATATACACGACCGCAAGGTCAGTATTCATTCACCGAGAGATGCGATAAAGCATGGACTGGCACTGGTCACGGAAGACCGCAAAGGGTCAGGATTGAATCTCGGAGGCACAGTCGAGGACAACATCACGACCATTGCGATAAAAAAACTCTTAAAAGGCGGTCTGGTAAATAAATCGAATATGCGAAAGGCCGCCGACGAATACATAGATAAACTGAAGATCAAAACTCCATCAAGAGATCAGGCCGCCCGGAATTTATCGGGTGGAAACCAGCAGAAAATCGTTATATCCAAGTGGCTGCTGGCCGAACCGGAGATAATTATAATGGATGAGCCCACACGTGGGATAGACGTTGGTGCGAAGCGTGATATTTACCTGCTTATGGGGGAACTTGTGAAAAACGGAAAGTCGGTAATTGTCATATCGTCGGAAATACCGGAACTGATGGGAATATGCGATAGAATACTTGTTATGGCTGAAGGTGAGATGACCGGTGCATTATCCAGGGGTGATTTTTCGCAGGAAAACATTATGGCTTATGCTTCAGCGATTGAAGCTTAATGGTGATTATTATTTGAACAGATCAGTTGGATTGGAGAGAAAATGGAAAAAGTAAAAAAACCGTTCGATAAACAAAGGTTTATTAAAGAGTATGGCATAATTCTTATATTTGTGGTGCTTGTAGCAGTCATGACAATATTGTCACCTAATTTCGCACAACCCAAGAATCTCATTAATATTTTAAAACAGACCTCGATTAACGGGATTCTGTCTTTGGGTATGATGTTTGTGATTATTTCGGGTGGATTTGATCTTTCGGTTGGGTCGATAGTTGGCGTTAGCGGAGTTGCTGCGGCGTATCTGGGGATGGGAGAATATCCGCTGATCATACCGCTGCTGGCCTGTATTGGCCTGGGTGCACTGTTTGGTCTTGGAAATGGGATCGGGATTTCGTTTGGTAATTTGCCGCCATTTATAATGACATTGGGGATGATGACGGTGCTGCGGGGCTTGGCGCTGGTTATATCCGGAGGGCAGCCGGTCACCGGTATATCGGGCGAATATGTCAACATATCCAGCGGTTTTTTATTTGGCATCATACCTTATTTAGCAGTGTATTTCGTGATAGCAATTGCAATCTGTGCATTTGTTTTAACGAAAACGGTGTATGGCAGAAGAATTTATTCATGCGGAGGCAATATGCTTGCGGCGCGTGTTTCCGGTATCAATGTAAAGGCGATGCAGACTTCCGTATATATGATCGCAGGAATTATGGCAGGAGTTGCAGGCTTCCTTCTGACAGCGCGTACTACGGTAGGTGCACCTACCGCAGGTGAAGGTTATGAAATGGATGCCATAACAGCATGTGTGATCGGCGGCGTCAGCATGAACGGCGGTACAGGGAAATGGTACGGAGTGGTTGTTGGGGCATTGATTATATCAGTGATTGCAAATGGTCTGGACATATTGGGGGTTTCTTCTCATTATCAGAAGATCATCAAGGGAATTATAATTATCGTCGCAGTACTTGCAGATGTTAATGGGAAGAATGCCCGTTAATATATAAAAGAAAGAGGAGCAGGAGGAAATTGTATATGAAGAAAAAATTGGCAGCATTTTTAATGAGTGCAGTGCTGACGGTTGGATTATTAGCCGGCTGCAACAGCGCATCGAATGAAGAGACGGGAAACAATGACACAGCAGAAACAGAAGCTGGTTCGGGATCAGAGAAACTGAAAGTGGCAATGTGTATGAGTCATCAGACAAATGACTTCCAGATCACGGTTACATCAGCAGCAATCGCAAAGGGTGAGGAATTGGGCATCGAAGTAGTCGTATTTGATGGCAATAACGACTCTGCCACACAGATCAGCCAGATTGAGTCTGCTGTTGATCAGGGGTATGATGGTATCATATTTGAGCCTATTAATGTAGATGCGGTTCAGAATATTGTCGACTATGCAACCCAGGAAGGGGTTCCGGTGATTAATGTTGTGGGTGCGATGACCGACTGGGAGGACTATGTCGCGGGATATGTTGGTGGTGATAATGTGACGGCAGGCGAAATGGAGATGCGTAAAGTCGCGGAACTACTTGATGGTAAAGGAAATGTTGCGATACTGAATGGTCCGATGGGATCTGATCCTCAGATTCAGCGTCATGAAGGATATGATATCGTATTGGCAGAATATCCTGATCTTGTGGTTGTGAATGAAGACGATGCCGAATGGGCGACGGATAAAGCTCTGAATATTGTTGAAAACTGGCTTCAGTCCGGTAAAGATATCGATGCTGTCGTTTGCCAGAATGATGGTATGGCTGTTGGTGCGGCAAAAGCGATTCAAGATGCCGGTCTTACCGATGTTATTGTAACCGGCATTGATGCAACATCAGACGGAATTGATGCAATCAAGAGCGGAGCCGTGACCGGAACGGTTTCTCAGGACGCAGCCGGACAGGGAAGTCTTTCGGTTGAGACTATATATAAGGTTATAAAGGGTGAGACTCTGGATGATAAAGACCTTCGTACTGAGAATATATGGATTGATTCTTCAAATGTAAATGATTATTGATATAAATAAGGAGACGATACATTGCTGAAAGCATCATTTGTAAATACCCACTTTGTTGATGCGCAATTTCACCGCCGGCATTCGCAGTTACTCCATCGGCATAAGGAGGTCATCGAACTTTTATATGTGATAGCAGGCTGCGGACGATATATTGTCAGTGAACGTGAGTATTATGTGCAGGCAGGTGATTTGATTATCTGCAATGCCAATACACTGCATGGGGAGGCCCTGCTGCGGGAGCATGAAATGCAGAGTTATTGCAGCGTTTTAACCAATCTTCAAGTCCCCTCGCTGCCCCCTAACGCCCTGATCGGTAAGAAATGTGATCCGGTAGTGACATTGACGCTCAACAAATCGCCGGTCGAACATATATATTCGGCTCTGCATTTTCTTAATACACAAAAGGAAAAGTATCAGGAAGAATGCGAACTGCTGGCGAATACGTTACTGAACATAGTGTATAAGGAAGTGACCGGCAGAAATATTATCCATCGTTCGGATAATCGAAAATCTGAGGAACTGATTCAGTGTATCACCGAATACCTTGATGAACATTATATGGAGGATATTTCATTGCAGGAGCTGGCATCGTTGTTTCATTTGGATTATTACTATCTGGCTCATTTTTTTAAAGCGAAAACAAATATGTCGCCGCTGAAATATGTTATCCAGCGCAGAATTGGTGAAGCCCAGAATCTGCTTATGAATTCGGAGATGCAGATAAGTGAGATCGGTGGAAAAATGGGTTTTTATGACAGTAGTTATTTTAGTACGATGTTTAAGAAATATGTGGGTCTTGCACCATCTCAGTACCGCAAGCATTTTAGTAATAAGAATATTCTGTAAAGGTTAAGCCCGTCTTGTGACGGGCTTATTTGTTTTGAAATATTCAGGCAGTTATAATGTTTTTGCGGGCATTTCTGCCAATAAAAAATCGATATGTAGATGAAAAAGAAAAAATATATACATAAAAAAGAAAAACAAAATCGTCTGCTTAGTTAAAATGATGACTAAAAATTAACGATAAATTATGTAGAAAGATTAGATTGTGAAAATTGCATAAAAAAGAAAAGATAAAATTTGTGCCGAAGCCAAGAATATACAAGTATCAAAAAAACAAGCCGAAAAAATGCTTTACTTAAAGCAATTTAACACTAACAGTTTTATAAACATTTTGAATATAATTAGCGCATAACACTAGCAAACACAAAAAAATTAAGGGAGGCGTTACATTATGAGTTTATCTAAGAAAATGGTTATTTTAGTTTTAATGATTTGTATGACAGTAAATTTGGCAGCGTGCAATAAGTCTTCATCGGGTACTGAGAGCAGCAGTACTGCAGCCGAAATACAGGAAGGAAGTGATACCGGCGATATTTCTGATCTGAAAGTAGGCGTTGTAATGAAATCCTATGATGAATTTCAGCAACTGGTTATGGATGGCGCGAAAGATATGGCGCTTGAGTTGGGTATTGCGGAGGCAAATATCACGCTGGTAGCACCGAATAATGAAAGTGATGTAATGGCACAGGTTACTATGGTGGAAGATCTGATTTCCAAAGATATTGATATCCTGGTGCTTGCGGTAAATCAGGAGGATTCAATGCTGAATGTTCTTGATACAGCAAAAGAAAAAGGGATTCAGATTGTCTTTGCCGATACACAAGCTGAGAATTTTGAAGGCGCGGTTACCTATATTGGTACAGACAATAAGAGTGCTGCCTATGAAGGTGCATTGATATTTGGCGAAGAACTTGAAGATAATTCAAATGTGGTGATTTTGCGGGGGAAATTGGGTGATGTAAACCATGAAGCCCGAACCGAAGGATTGATTGAAGCTTTGGAAGAAAAAGGCCATACGGTATTAGAAGTACAGGATGCCAATTGCGAAACTGATAAAGCGGCATCTACGATGGAAGATTTATTGACCAAATATCCGGATCAGATCGATGCCGTAATGGTAACGAGTGATTCTATGGCTGTTGGTGCGGCTCAGGCGGTGAAGGGCACAGGACTTACAGACAGTATTAAAATCTGCGGTTTTGATGGTTTCCAGTCAGCTATCTCATTGGTAGAAACAGGAGAGATTACCATGATTATTGGACAGAAGCCATATGAAATGGGTTATGAAGCTGTAAAGTGCGGAGTAGAAGCTATCGATGGGGCGACTTTTGATTCATACATTAATCCCGGAATTGTTATGATAACCAGCGAAAATTATAAAGATTATCTAAAATAAAAAACTGCTGTTTGCTGCCTTGGGTAAGGTATAAGGCAGCAAACTATCTTTCAATGAAGGGAGGAATATGTCGTATGGACGGTAATGTCATTGAACTGAAAAATGTTACAAAAAGATTTCCGGGTGTAGTTGCATTGGATGACATGAGTTTGTCTCTGAGGTGCGGAGAAATACGCGGATTGATCGGTGAAAATGGGGCAGGAAAATCCACCTTGATTAAAATCCTGACAGGTGTTTATCAACCGGATGAAGGAGAGCTTTTGCGTGATGGCCAAGCATACTCTTTCAAAGGACCGGCCGATGCCAAAGCAGTTGGAATTGCCTGTGTTTACCAGGAACTCAATATTGTTAAGGAATTGTCTATTACCGACAATATGTTTTTGGGAAACTACATAAAGAACAAAACCGGGTTGTTGGATTATAAAACCATGAACCAAAAGACTGAGGAAATAATGGCCTCGATGAATCAGCCTATCGAGGCTGGTGAAATTACCGGTAATTTAGGCATGGGGCAGCAGCAAATGATTGAGATTGGCAAGGCGATTCTGCTGGATGCGCAGGTGTTGATTCTGGATGAACCCACTTCCAGCCTGGGGGAAAAGGAAGCGGAGGAGCTGTTTCGAACGGTTAGACTCCTCAAAGAAAAGGGCTTGGCAATTTTATTCGTTTCACATAAGTTGGAGGAAATATTTGAGCTCTGTGATGATGTGACGGTTATGCGTGATGGTAAACATATTATTACATCACCATCTGCAGAAATGACGAAAGATTCGCTAATTGAATACATGGTAGGACGTTCATTGGATAATCTGTATCCGAAAGGAAAGGTCAAGCAGGGTGATGTTGCTTTGGAAGTGAAAAACCTTACCCGAATTGGTGAATATTACAATATTAACTTTAAAGCGCACCGCGGAGAAATAGTTGGTTTTGCCGGCCTCGTCGGCGCCGGGCGTACCGAGCTGATGCGAGGTATATTTGCGGCTGATCTTCCGGATAGCGGAGAAATATATATGAATGGAGAAAAAAGAAATATTACATCTCCGAAGGCTGCAATTGATAATAAGATTGCTTTTTTGACTGAGGATAGAAAACAGCAGGGTCTGGTTTTGACGGAAACGATTGAAAAAAACTTAACGCTGGTTAATATTGATCAGTTAAAAACGGGGGTTTTCATCAATACTCCAGTGATAAAACAGCAGGCTGTCGAACTTGTAGAAAGATTGAGAATTCGTACACCGACACCAGAGAAATTGGTGGGAGAGCTTAGCGGCGGGAATCAACAAAAGGTGGTTATCGGGAAATGGGTTGTCACAGATGCGGAAATTTATATCTTTGACGAACCTACACGAGGCATTGATGTCGGAGCTAAAATTGAAGTCTATAATGTGATAAATGAGTTGGTTTCTCAAGGAAAGTGCGTGCTGCTGATTTCCTCTGAGCTGCAAGAAATACTCGGAATGTGTGACCGGGTTATTGTAATGAGGGAAGGATATCAAAAAGGTGAAGTTGAACGTGGAAGCGATTACTTTGATCAGGAATCTATTATGAAAGCAGCCTGGGGAGGAGATATTTATGAATAAAGATCTAGTGAAAAAAAGAACTAAAAAAATGCCGAGTTTTATCGGGCCGCTTATGGCGGTTGTGTTACTATCTATTGTGTTAGCAATTGCATCAGAACATTTTTTGACTTTCTCAAATTGGATGAATATCTTCCGTCAAACAGCGATTAATGCATTGATATCGGGCGGAATGCTTCTGGTGCTGCTCACTGGCGGTGTGGATTTGTCGGTGGGTTCCATGGTAGCGCTTACTTCTTGCACAATGGGTGTACTGATGGTTAATTTCGGTATTCAGAATCCGTTGATACTTGTGGGTGCGGCTTTGCTGGTAGGGCTTTTGTGCGGTGGATTTAATGCAATGCTATTTACCAGACTGAAGCTGCCGCATCCGTTTGTTTCGACGATGGGTTCTAAGATGATTTTCCGCGGGGCCGCATTGTTTATAACGGGTGCTTCTCCGATCGCCGGTTTTCCGGACTCAGTTACATTTCTTGGTTCCCGCAACATCGGTGATTTTCCGATTTGCTTTATTGCAATAATTATTGTATTTGTGGTCATGCACATATTTTTGACGCGCAGTGCACTGGGGCGAAAAATCTATTCGGTTGGAGGTAATAAAGAGGCAGCCAGACTCTCGGGTATCAGTGTGTCGAGAATTTTGAATTTCGTTTACATTATGTCAGGCTTTATGTGTGCACTGGCTGGGATTGTGATGGTTGGTCGGGTCGGTACCTCAGCACCGCTGGCCGGTGAAACCTATGATACCGATGCAATTGCGGCCTGTGTAATTGGCGGTGCTTCCTTTAACGGGGGCAAGGGGACTATGACAGGAACACTTATTGGTGCACTGCTCATCGCTATCATTCGAAATGGTCTGAACCTCCTTGGTGCCCAGACCGATGTCCAGTATATGGTAATCGGTGCGGTTATTGTTATTGCTGTTTTGATTGACGTTATCCGTACTAGTTCTGCAAATAAAGCCAAGCGTCTAAGTAAAGCGAAGGCAGAAGTTTAATAATTAATTGTTTAGGAGAGAAAGACATGCAAAACGTTAAAATAGGAGCATGTGACTGGGCCTTGCCGGGAGCAGGATTATATGCAGCCCGGATAGCGGCATCCGTGGGCCTGGATGCACTGTCTCTGAAGATCGGTTTATATGAAAATGATTATCCGGTTACCCATTCTGAAATGCAGAAGATATATTTAAGTGAGCAGCAGAAATATGGAATTGAGTATTGTGCAATTGCATTGAATGATTTCGATAATATACCGATGCATGCACGGAGCGGTACGAAGGAATACGATATTGTATGGGACTTGGTGAAACGGGCAGTCGCAACAGCGAAAGCGCTGGATGTACAAATCATCCAGGTACCCGGATTTGCGGCAAGTGAAGTAAAAACGGAAGAAGATCTGGAGTATAGTGCCCGGGTATATCAATATTTATGTGATGCGGCGGGGGAATATGGAATCTCTGTTGCCAGCGAGAACCTCATGACGGGTGAAGAATTTAAAACGATGTATGAGAGGGTGAACAGAAAAAATTTCTATCTATATTTTGACAGTCAGAATTATCAATTATTCAGAGGCTATCATGAGGTGGAAATTCTGTCAGAACTCTATCCATATATTTGCAATCAACTCCATGTGAAGGATGGAAGCGGCGCAATGAGCGGAGGAATATTGGGAACCGGAGATTCAGGGTTCTTTGAAACGATGGCATTTTTAAAAGACAATGCTTTTAGCGGTTATATTTTGCTGGAAAATTATTATGATCAATTACCGCTGCGAACCCGGGCGGCAAGTCCTTATGATCTTTTGCGTGAAGACATTGAAGTGCTAAAGCGGGCAATAAACCATTGAGATAATCAAAGTGAAAGAAAGGGAAGTATAAAATGAAAGTAGCAATTATCGGAACAGGCCGGATAGGGCGGGTTCATATTAAAAATATCAGTACGGCGGTACGCAAAATGGAGATAAAGATTGTTGCTGATCCATATATCGCAGAAGAAGGAATCGAGTATGTGAAGGAATATGGAATTCCGGTAATAACAAAAGATGTGAATACGATCTTTGAAGATCCTGAAATTGAAGCGGTATTAATATGTTCATCGACAGATACCCACGCAGAGCTTATTAAAAAAGCCGCAGCTGCAGGGAAGCATATTTTTTGTGAAAAACCGGTTGATCATGATGTGGACCGGGTTCGTGAAGTGTTAGAAGCAGTGAAAAAGGCAGGCGTTAAGATGCAGATTGGATTTAACCGGCGCTTTGATCATAACCACCGTGCCGTTCGTGACACCGTGGCGGAGGGGGTTATCGGTGAACCGCATATCATTAAGATAACATCCCGTGATCCCGAGCCTCCAACAATCGATTATGTAAAGAGCTCCGGCGGCCTGTTCTGCGATATGATGATTCATGATTTTGATATGATTCGTTTTTTAGCAGGCTGCGAAGCAACGGAGGTATATGCGAAAGGCGCTGTCTTAGTAGATCCTAAGATTGGTGACGAGGGTGATATAGACACGGCATTAGTTACATTAACATTTGAAAATGGTGCGATTGGTGTTATTGATAATAGCCGTCAGGCAGTATATGGTTATGATCAGCGCATTGAAGTGTTTGGCTCTAAAGGAGCTGTACAGGATGAAAATGATATTCCCAATACCGTTTGTGTCTCAACTGCCGACAGTGTGTCTGCGGGTACGGCATATAAGGTGATGTGGGATCGCTATACCCAGTCATTTATCGCAGAAATGACAGCCTTTGCCGAAGCGATAGAGAATAATAAAGAACCTGAGGTCACCGGTCCGGACGGACTGTATCCGGTATTAATGGCTGCGGCTGCAAACAAATCATTGAAAGAAGCCCGGCCGGTTAAGCTGTCTGAGTTAATTAAATAGCGATAATAAGGAGGTATTTATGGGGATTAAAATTTGTGGAGCGCCATGCTGCTGGGGGGTGGATGATATAACCAATCCACATATTCCGACCTGGCAGAGAGTGTTTAAGGAAGCTCACGAGGCGGGGTATCGGGCGATCGAGCTGGGACCAAACGGATGGATTACTTCGAATCAGCTACAGGAAGTGACGGAAGAGCTGAATAAAAACGCACTGTCCATCGTTGCAGGAACCATTTTTGACGATGTGTTAAGTGAAGAGAACTATCCTAAGCTGCTGGCGCAGGTGGATGACATCTGTTCATTGATAACAAAATTGCCGCCGCTGCCGGTGGAAAAGGGACAGCACTGGCCGACCCCGTATATGACGGTGATGGATTGGGGACACGATGAAAGAGATTATGCAGCCGGGCATTCGGATCGCGCACCACGGCTGGATGAAGCTGGATGGAAACAGTTGATCGCCCATTTTAGAGGGCTGTGTGAACGGGCAAACAGTTATGGCGTACGCCCGGTTCTGCACCCTCACTGTGGAGGGTACATAGAATTTGCCGATGAGATTGATTCTCTGGCGGAAGAAATACCCAATGAACTGGCAGGATTTGTTCTCGATACCGGTCATCTTAAGTATGCGGGAATGGATCCGGGCACGTGGCTTGGGAAGTATAAAGACCGCTTGGACTATGTGCATTTCAAAGACATTGACAAGAAGATATACGATGAGGTGATGAATGAGAAAATCCGCTTCTTTGAAGGATGTGCGAGAGGCTCTATGTGCCCGATCGGGCAGGGAATGATTGATTATGGTGCGGTTGCCGAGGTATTGAAAGAAATAGACTACAATGGTTATATTACGATTGAGCAGGAGTGCGATCCGCGAAATGTGGAAAATAGTCTTGCCAATGTGAAGGCTAGTGTCGATTTCCTGAAGGGGATCGGATATCAGATATAGAAAGGATGATCATATGAAGCAGGAAAAAATGAAGCAGGTAGGGGTGGGTCTTATCGGGGCAAACTGGATGGGAAGCTATCATTCCATCGGGTTGAATAATGTACGTCAGGCTTATACCGATGTGGAGCCGATATTTGAAATTGTTGCGGATGTAAATGAGCAGGCGGCGCAGCAGGCAGCCAGACGCTTTGGATATAAAAAAGTAACAACCGACTGGAAAGAAGTCATAGAAAATGACCAGGTGGATCTGGTGATTATCGCAACGCCGAATTTTACGCATGCGGAAATTGCTATTGCGGCAGCCAAAGCAGGAAAGCATATCCTCTGTGAAAAACCGATGGCAAATAAGCTGGATGATGGCAAGGCGATGGCCGATGCAGTCAGCGAAGCGGGAGTCAAGAGTCTGGTTGACTTTATTTATACCAAATGCCCGGCGAATATTCTGGCCCGGGATTTGATGAAGTCCGGAAAGCTTGGTGATTTTGTTACCTTCCGGGGAGAATTCGATTGCTCCTACTGTGCGGATCCGGCGACTCCGGCCACGTGGCGGCAAATAGCCGAAACAGCCGGAACAGGTGCTCTGGGCGACTTGACAGCGCATCTGATCAGCCTGTCCGACATGATTGTGGGGCAGAAAATCGTTGCCGTAATGGCATCCTGGGATATCGTATATCCCAAGCGCCCCGATGCCAGAGACAATACCAAAGAAATCACGATCGATACCGATGATCAGGTCTATGTTATTGTTAAATATGAAGATGGCCGATTGGGTTCAATGTCTTCAAGCCGTGTATCAACAGCAAGGCCGGACAGCTTATACTACGAATTGCAGGGAAGCGGGGGTTCGGTAAAGTTTGAACTGAGTCATATGAATGATCTCATGTACTATTCGAATGATTGTGATCCTTCTCACCGCGGATACAAAACAATTAAGGGAAATACCCGCAATGGCGACTATGCCAGATTTTGCGGGACAGATGAACTTGGTATATCTTATGGTGATGTTATGGCAATCCAGGCACATGATATTTTGTCGGGCATTATAGATGGCCATGAAATATCAATTGATATTGCTTATGGCCATTATGTCGATACGATTCTTGCAGCTATAGAGAAGTCTGCAAGAGAAGGCCGATGGATCAAGATTTTATAAATTGCTCGATAAAAGAGGGTATAAACTACTATTTTCTGAGCAAGATTACGATAACGCAATGGCGGCTCCCGGTGGTAAGATTATTTCAAAGAGATATTAAGGGATATCGCAAAAGTCAGGTATCTCCAATATGATACCTGACTTTTCATTATGCAAAATGGATGACGTTGATGTCTTTAGGGTCCAGATGATAGAAAGTCGCCAGATGCCTGGTGGTGTTCTCCAAGACATCATCCAGATCTCGGTTATACAGTGCATTGAGGATGGCTCCGTGTTGAGCGACATCACAATAGGTAGAATCCTCATCTAACTGTTCGGTTTGCAAAAGTCTGGTTTTGAGAACCATACTCTTTTGAAGATTGATCAGCAGGTCGTTTTTGCTGATTTCTATTAATTTCATGTGGAATTGGGAGTCGTATTTAAATTGATCATACCAATTGTTTTCCAGATGTGCGGCATCACATTTCTCAGCCAGGTCTTTAAGAATATCGAAATCCCGATTGCTGCCATTTTGAATTGCCAGTTGTGCCGAGAGACAGTCCATCGTGATCCGTACCATACCTAATTCTTTAATTGAATTTTCATCAAAAGTGATAACTTCAGCAAAACGATTAGGGTAGAGTGTGACAATTCCTTCATTTGATAAACGGCGGACTGCTTCGCGGACGGGGGTTCTGCTGACGCCTAGTTCTTCTTCTAAAGACTGCTCGTTGATCCGGTCACCACACTTTAGCTTCTTGGTTAATAATAGTTCTTTGATGTGATCATATACAAAATCTCCCAGGACTGCTTTATTTTTAACTCGCATAGTAATTGCTCCTTTTAAAATTATAATGGTTAATTATAGCAGATGAGGAATATAAAAATCAATATATTATAAAATAAAATGTACTTTATTTAATTAAGGCAAATAATGTACAAAAACAACAATATATTTTCGTATAAAATTATCGACAGTTTATCTTGACATCCAACAAGTGATTATATACAATACAGGTAAGAATATATAATTTTATAAATATTATAAAATTGGAGCTAGAGTTATAATTTTAAAAGGAGGAATTTATGTATCAGAACAGAGAGCCAAAAAAGTTTGCGAAAGAGATTCGTATCCAGGTTTTAGAAGCATTGAAGAACCTTGGGTTCGGGCATATAGGGGGAGCGATGTCAGCGACCGATGTTTTAGCGGTATTATATGGAAAGGCGATGAATATCGAGCCAACCAATCCCGGCTGGGAAGATCGTGATTACTTCGTTATGTCGAAAGGGCATGCAGGACCGGCGCTTTATGCAACGCTGGCATTATCGGGTTATTTTCCGGTAGATGAACTGAAGACCATTAATACAAATGGAACGAGGCTGCCCAGTCATTGTGACCGGAATAAGACGCCGGGTGTTGATATGAGTACCGGGGCTCTGGGACAGGGGATGTCAACGGCGATTGGAATCGCTCATGGCAACAAAATGCTGAAAAAAGACAGTTATACATATCTGTTGTTAGGAGATGGAGAATGTGATGAAGGACAGATTTGGGAAGGCGCGCTGTATGCTCCCCAGCATAAGCTGAGTAACCTGATCGCATTCGTTGATTACAATAAGCAGCAGTTGGATGGGTACACCAAAGACATCCTGGATCTGGGCGACCTAAGTAAGAAGTTTATCGAATTCGGATGGTACACCATAGAAGTGGACGGTCATGATACAGATGCCATCTATGGAGCGATTCAGTTAGCAAAAGCACAGAGTGAAAAACCGGGGATGATTATCCTGAACACGGAAAAAGGAAAAGGATGTACCTTTGCTGAGGGGATATTGTATAACCACCACATGACTTTTACCAAAGAACAGTGTGAAGAAGCAATCGAATCCTTAAAGAAGGGGGATCAGTAAAATGAACTATAAAATAGATAACAGTCATGCAGCTGAGAAACTTGCAATGCGGGATGCCTATGCTGAGACAATGACCGAGCTGGTCAAAGAAAATCCCCGGATTGTGTATCTGGAAGCAGATTTAATGAATTCTATCGGGATGGTGAAGTTCGCGGAAGAATTTCCGGACAATACGATCAACTGCGGAATTCAGGAGGCTAATATGATCGGAACGGCAGCCGGAATGTCAGCGGTGGGAATGATTCCGTTTACGCATACATTTGGATGTTTTGCAACCAGAAGAGCCTTGGATCAGATATTCCTGTCAGGTGCTTATGCAAAGACTAATATTAGAATGCTGGGCAGTGACCCCGGTGTTACAGCCGCTTTTAACGGCGGCACCCATATGCCGTTTGAAGATATCGGGCTGCTGAGAGGGATACCGGGTATCACCATCATCGAACCAACCGATTCTACAATGCTGCGGGATATGGTGAAGCAGACAGCCAAAATGGAGGGAATATTCTATATTAGATTATCCCGTAAAAATGCAATAAAAGTTTTTGAAGATGGATCAACATTTGACATCGGCAAAGCGGTGAGTATTAAAAAAGGTACCGATGTTACTCTGATCGCTTCCGGTATCTGTGTCGATGAGTCGATGAAAGCGGCGGAAATACTGCAGGAGCAAAATGTGAATGCAGCAGTCCTGAATGTATTTACGATCAAACCGATTGATCGTGAAGCGATCGCAGCAGCAGCAAAAAATACCGGAGCAGTCGTTACGGTTGAGAACCATAATATACACAATGGCCTGGGCAGTGCGGTCGCAGAAGTGCTGGCAGAAACTACGCCGGTACCGATGGCGAGAGTGGGGATTCAGGATGAGTTTGGTGAAGTGGGATCGGTTGATTATCTGAAAGAGCGATTTGGCTTAACCGCGGAAAATATAGCAAAGAACGCGCTGGAAGTTATCAGCAGAAAGTAAAGGAGACGAAAATGATACTGAGAAGTAATGATTTTAAAAAAGGTTTTGAGAAAGTAGTAGTGGAAGAAAATGAAAACATCAAGATGGATTTCGGCCTGCTGGGTTTAGAAAAAGGTGAGTCTTACAAGTTTAATGAGGCGAAAGAATGTATCTTTACCTTAATTAAAGGAGAAGTGCTGTTTAAATATGAAGGGAAGGAAGAAAAAGCACTCAGAAACTCATGCTTTCATGAGAATCCGACTGTGCTGCATGTTCCCGAACGCACAGAGGTTGAGGTTGTGTGTATCAGCGATAAAATTGAAATGCTGGTTCAGAGTACCAAGAATCCCAAAAAATTCGCGGCTAAATTGTATCGGGAAGAAGACCTGCTGTGTCCGACTGAGATGCGCGGCGCCGGGATGATGAATGAAGCATCGACCAGAATCGTCCGAACCTTTTTTGACCGCAGCACCTGTCCGGAGACCAACTTCTTTATTGGTGAAGTAGTCAGCTATCCGGGGAAATGGTCCAGTTATCCGCCGCACCAGCATGTGGAACCGGAAATTTACTTTTATAAATTCCTGCCGGAAAACGGATACGGTTTTGCCGAAATGGGTGACGAAGTAAATAAGGTTAAGAACAACGATCTGACCGGAATGCCGGCCAATGTAACCCACAGCCAGTCAACCGCGCCGGGATATGCGGAGTATTACCTGTGGGTCATCCGGCTGCGTGATGATGAAGCAATGGTAACCAACGTAGTGGAAGAACACAAATGGGCAGCAGAAGAAGGGGCAAAATATTTCCCGGAAATATAGGGGAAGCAGCTTCGCGAAAGGAGGATGTTATGGTATTTTCAGTAAAACCAACGATTGCGGTATATCAATCGTTACAGAGTTTTATCGAACAAAAGGGCGTCGGCAGCAAAGATCTGATCATCACCAATGAGTATGTATTGGTACCGCAGCTCAATGGCGCGCCGCTGCCATGCGATGTATTATATCAAGAAAAATACGGTCAGGGCGAACCATCCGATGAAATGATTGATGCGATGATCCGGGACATGAAGGGGAAAGAGTATCAGCGGATTATTGCAATCGGCGGCGGCACGGTAATCGATATTTCGAAATTGTTTGTCTTTGGCAGTGAATACGATGTAGAAGGAATCTTTGCCAAAGGTTCTGAATTACCGAAGAAAAGACAGCTAATCGTTATTCCGACTACCTGTGGTACCGGCAGCGAGGTGACCAATATCTCGATTGTCGAGTTTAAGCAGAAACAGACTAAGATCGGGTTAGCGGTACCGGCATTGTATGCGGACGAAGCGGCATTGATTCCGCAGATGCTCAGAACTCTGCCTTATGGAGTCTTCGCAGCAAGTTCCATCGACGCATTGGTACATGCGGTTGAATCATATGTTTCACCAAGGGCGACGGTATTTTCACGGATGTTTGGTAAAACCGCGATTGAGAAGATACTGTACGGCTATATGAAGATGCGGAAACAAAATATCCAGGGACTTCCGGAGGATATGGAAGACTTTCTGGTGGCCAGTACAATGGCCGGAGTGGCATTTGGTAATGCCGGATGCGGAGCAGTTCATGCGCTTTCATATCCGATCGGCGGGAACTATCATGTACCTCATGGCAATGCCAATTATATGGTCTTTGAAGGGGTGTTCCGGATGTACAAGGAGCTGGGTGCCGATCTGTCACCGGTTGAAGAGGTGTTAGAAGAGGTACTTGGCTGTGCCGGAAGTGATGTCTGGTCTGATCTGTTTCAACTGCTTAGCTTTGTACTGGAGCGTAAGGGCTTAAAGGAATTGGGTGTTGACGAAGCAAAATGTGCCGAAATGGCAGCGTCGGTGATCGAGAATCAGCAGCGGCTGCTGGCAAATGACCCGATCAAACTCAGTCAAGAAGATATGAAAACAATCTATATGAGTTGTCTATAGAGTAAGGAGAGCTTATGAAAACAAGAGAAGAATATATTGAGAGTTTAAAAAAGTTAGATCTGCAGGTCTATCTGCTGGGCGAAAAGGTGGATGATCCCACCGGGCATCCGGTAATTGTTCCGTCACTAAACTCGGTCGCGATGACTTATGAGATGGCTCAGCTGCCGGAATATGAAGACCTGATGACGGCGACATCAAATCTTACCGGCGAAAAAATCAATCGTTTCACCCATCTTCACCAGAGTACCGATGACCTGATCAAAAAAGTGAAAATGCAGCGGCTGTTAGGTCAGAAGACCGCTTCATGCTTCCAGCGCTGCGTTGGAATGGATGCAGCCAATGCCGTATATTCCACTACATACGAGTGCGACAAAGCACACGGAACCAGCTATTTCAAAAACTTTAAGAAATATTGGGAACGCATTCAAAAAGAAGACTTAGTTGTTGACGGAGCGATGACTGACCCTAAGGGAGACAGAGGATTATCGTCGTCACAGCAGGAAGATCCGGATATGTATCTGAGGGTAGTGGAAAGAAGAGCGGACGGAATCGTGGTTCGCGGTTCCAAAGCCCATCAGACAGGGATTGTTAATTCACATGAAGTAATCGTTATGCCGACCGTGGCAATGAGGCCGGAAGACAAGGATTATGCAGTCGCTTTTTCGCTGCCGGCCGATGCACCGGGAATTTTCATGATCTACGGACGTCAGAGCTGTGATACCAGAAAATTAGAACCAAATGCAGACATTGATCTTGGCAATAAGAATTTTGGCGGTCATGAAGCATTGATGATATTTGAAGATGTATTTGTACCAAATGAACGAATCTTCCTAAATGGCGAGACTGACTTTGCGGGAATGCTGGTAGAACGCTTCGCATCCTATCATCGTCAGAGCTACGGCGGCTGTAAAGTCGGCGTCGGTGATGTACTAATCGGTGCAACAGCGCTGGCAGCTGACTACAATGGGGTTCCGAAGGCAAGCCATATCAAGGATAAACTGATTGAAATGAATCACTTAAATGAATCCTTGTACTCCTGTGGGATTGCCTGTTCCTGTGAAGGCTGTCAAATGGAAGCCGGGAACTACTATGTGGATGCTCTGCTGGCGAATGTATGTAAACAGAACATTACCCGGCTGCCCTATGAAATCACTCGTCTGGCTGAGGATATTGCCGGTGGTTTAATGGTGACGATGCCGAGCCAGCAGGATTATGATAATGAAAAGTTAAAACCTTACATCGACAAATATCTCAAGGGAATTGCCGATGTCAGCACCGAAGACCGGATGCGCGTTCTGCGCCTGATCGAGAACATCACTCTGGGAACTGCAGCAGTCGGCTATCGGACAGAATCGATGCACGGTGCCGGTTCACCGCAGGCTCAGCGGGTTATGATAGGCAGACAGGCGAATATGGAGCATAAAAAGGAACTGGCCAAAACTATCGCAGGTGTAAAGAAGAAAAAATAAATCTGTTTGGGGAAGAACATGGAAAATAAATATGTAACTGCAAAAGAAGCAGTAAAACAAATCAAAGACGGAGACCGGGTAGTAATTGGTCATGCCTGCGGTGAGCCGCAGGCATTGACCAGAGAATTTGCCAAACATGCGCTGCAGCTTGAGAATGTAGAGACGACCCATATGATTGGGATGGGTGAAAGTGCATACTGCCTGAAAGAAGCCGAAGGACACGTCCGCCATAACTCTATTTTTGTCGGCAATAAAAATGAGCGGCAGGCAATCAAAGAAGGGAGAGCAGACTATACCCCCAGATATTTCTCCAGGATCCCCTCCTTGTTTACGGATGGTTCCCTGCCTCCGGATGTGGCCTTGGTTCAGGTTAGCAGGCCTGATAAACATGGCTATGTAAGTTTTGGGGTTTCGGTCGATTATACTAAGACTGCAGCCAAAGAAGCAAAAATAAAAATTGCTCAGATAAACAAACATATGCCAAGGTGTCACGGTGAGTGTTTTATGCATCTGGATGAATTTGATTATCTGGTGGAAGAAGATATTCCGCTGCTTGAATTATCCAGAAGCAAATTGACCGAAGTAGAAAAGGAAATCGGGCGTCATTGCGCAGGCCTGATCAATGATGGAGCAACTCTTCAGTTGGGAATTGGTGCATTGCCGGATGCGGTACTTCTCTCGTTGAAAGATAAAAAAGATTTAGGAATCCATTCGGAGATGTTCTCTGATGGGGTGGTAGAACTGGTGGAAGCCGGTGTTATTACAAATGCTAAAAAAACACTGCATCCTGGAAAATTGGTAGCAACCTTCTTAATGGGAAGCCAGAAGCTTTATGACTATATCGATGATAACCCTGCGGTATATATGGCATCAGCCGATTATACCAATGATCCTTATGTCATTGCTAAGAATGACAACCTGGTGTCAATAAATTCTTGTATTCAGGTGGACTTCATGGGTCAGGTAAGTGCCGAGAGCATCGGAACGATGCAGATTTCCGGTGTCGGCGGACAGGTGGATTTTGTCAGAGGTGCGAATATGTCAAAAGGCGGGATTTCAATTATTGCCATGACCTCCACGGCCAAAAATGGTGCCGTGTCTAAAATCGTCCCCTATTTAGAACAGGGTGCAGTTGTAACAACCGGACGAAATGATGTCGCCTATATCGTTACTGAGTTTGGAGTAGCAGATCTTAGAGGAGTTTCTCTGCGGGAACGGGCCAAACGACTGATCAGTATCGCACATCCCAATTTCCGTGAAGAGTTGATTAAAGAATGGGAAAAACGCAGCCAAATAAAATTTTAAAATAAGAAAGGAACAAAAATAATGGGAAGAACTAGAATGACAGTAGGTCAGGCAATTGTAAAGTTTTTGAATCAGCAATATGTTAGCTTTGATGGCGAGGAGCACCGCTTCGTTGATGGTATTTTTACCATCTTTGGCCACGGCATTGTAGCCGGACTGGGGCAGGCGCTCGATGAGGATCCGGGTAATCTCAGAGTGTATCACGGCCGTAATGAACAAGGAATGGCTCACGTAGCAATTTCTTATGCGAAGCAGAATAACCGCAGAAGAATTATCGCTTGTACTTCATCAATCGGACCGGGGGCTGCGAACATGGTCACGGCAGCCGGAACTGCAACCGTAAATAATGTTCCATTATTACTGTTTCCGGCCGACACCTTTTCAACCCGGCAGCCAGACCCGGTGCTGCAGCAGATTGAGCAGCCTCACAGCCTGGCAATTACAACGAATGATGCCTTTAAACCGGTGTGCAATTACTGGGATCGTGTCGCCAGACCCGAACAGCTGATGACGGCAATGATCAATGCTATGCGGGTACTGACCAATCCGGCTACCGCCGGAGCCGTTTGTGTTGCCATTCCGCAGGATGTGCAGGGTGAAAGCTTTGATTTCCCGGATTACTTTTTTGAGAAACGGGTACATCGGATCATGAGGTCACCGGCTGACCCGGATCAAATCGATGATGCAGTTGAAATGATTATGAAGGCGAAAAAGCCGCTCTTTATCGGCGGCGGGGGCACCCGGTATTCGGAAGCGGGCGCAACCCTGCAGAAGCTATGCGAAGATCTAACCATTCCATATGCGGAATCTCAGGCCGGAAAGAGTGCTACACCGTCCAGCAGCCCGATGAATGTCGGTGGAGTGGGCGTAACCGGAACACTGTGTGCAAATACGTTTGCTGAGGAAGCAGATTTGGTTATCGGTGCAGGCACCAGATTTAATGATTTTGTAACCGGATCAAAAGAAATCTTCCGCAACCCGGATGTTAAATTCCTGTCCATTAATGTGTCCGATTTTCACGCAGAAAAACTGGATGCAACCAAAGTAGTTGGTGATGCCAAGATCACTCTGGAGCAGATCGGCAGTATCTTGAAGAAAAAAGGCTATCAGTCAGGATACCGGAAAGAGCACATTGCCGGTCTGAAAGCAGAATATGCGAAGGAACTGAAGAGAATTCAAAGCCTTACATACACCAAGAAAGACTTTGTTCCGCTGGTACCAAGCTGGACACCGGAGATCATCAATGATTATCTGGAGCAGATCGGCGGTACAATTACAGAGACCAATGGGCTGGGAATTATCAGAGAATGCATCGCAGATGATGCAATTGTTGTAAGTGCTTCAGGAAGTCTGCCGGCTGATATGGAAAGAATGTGGACGACTGATGCGAAAGATTCCTACAACATGGAGTATGGCTACAGCTGTATGGGATACGAGGTTCAGGGAGCGCTGGGAGCGAAATTAGCATGCCCGGATAAAGAGGTATATGCATTGGTCGGTGACGGTGCATTCCTGATGCTCAACTCAGAACTTACCACAGCGATTCAGGAGAAAAAGAAGATTAATGTAATCGTCTTTGATAATGCTGCCTTTGGCTGCATCAACAACCTGCAGATGGGAAATGGAATCGGCAGCCTGTGTACCGAGTTCCGTTACAGAAATGAAGAAACCGGCAAGACCGATGGTGATTATATAAGTATTGACTTTGCTAAAGTTGGTGAAGGTTATGGCTTAAAGACCTACAGTGCGAGGACACCAGAGGAATTAAGAGCAGCAATTGAAGATAGCAAGAAGCAGGAAGTTTCAACCTTGATTGATGCCAAAGTATTACCGAAGACAATGGCAGAAGGATATAAATCATGGTGGCATTTTGGCGTGGCATCAACCAGTAAATCGGAAAAGACAATGGATTCATGGAAGAATAAAGAAGAAAAGCTTAAGAGTGCCAGAATGTATTAGATTAACTTCGAAGGAGTGTTGTAAAATGAGACTGTGGTACAGACTTTCACATTTTATGGCACTCCTTCTTATAGTATGGGAAACTTCGTTCCCTATACTATAAAACCCTCCGGGGGATCGCACTGCGGCGGTTAGGAATATGTCGCTATCGCGACCCGCCGCAGGCGGAGAATTCTGCGTAGCAGAATTCTTTCTTGTAATATTAAATTATGGAATGTTATAGTGGAGGAGACAATAATGGATTTTAATCTGGATAAAAAACATGAAATGGCGCGAGCTCTATTTCAGGAATTTGCAGAAAACGAAGTAAAACCGTTGGCTCAGGAAGTCGATGAAACAGAAGCGTTCCCGGTGGCGACAGTGAAGAAAATGGCAGCCTATGGCTTTCTCGGAATTCCGGTCCCGAAAGAATATGGCGGACAGGGATGTGATATATTAACTTATGCGATGTGCGTGGAAGAACTGGCGAAAGTATGCGGAACGACGGCGGTCATCGTATCGGCTCATACATCCCTTTGCATTGATCCGATCATGGCCTACGGAACTCCGGCACAGAAGGAAAAATACCTGCCGCCGCTGGCAAAAGGAGAAAAACTGGGTGCTTTTGGTCTAACCGAGCCGGGCGCCGGTACCGATGCCCAGGGTCAGCAGACGAAAGCGGTCTTAGATGGAGATGAATGGGTATTGAATGGTTCGAAAGTATTTATTACCAATGGTAAATATGCCGATATCTATATCGTCATTGCGGTGACCGGAACAGTCGAGAAGCGCGGTAAGCCATTTAAAGAAATATCAGCGTTTATCGTTGAAAAAGGAACACCTGGATTTACCTTTGGAACCAAGGAAAAGAAAATGGGAATCAGAGGATCGGCAACTTATGAACTGATCTTCACCGATTGCCGGATCCCCAAAGAAAATCTGCTGGGAGTGCAGGGAAAAGGCTTTGGTATCGCTATGCATACCCTGGATGGAGGACGGATCGGTATTGCCGCACAGGCTTTAGGCCTGGCGGAAGGAGCGCTGGAGCGAACGGTTGAATATTTGAAAGAGCGCAAGCAATTTGGCCGGTCGATTGCGCAATTTCAGAATACGCAATTTCAGTTAGCTGATATGGCGACGAAAGTACAGGCAGCTCAGATGTTGGTTTACCGGGCGGCGAGAGCGAAGGATCAGGGTAGTTCTTACAGTACGGAGGCGGCAATGGCCAAACTATATGCGGCTGAGACTGCAATGGAAGTGACAACGAAATCCGTACAGCTGCACGGTGGCTATGGTTATATCCGTGAATATGATGTAGAACGGATGATGCGCGATGCCAAGATCACCGAAATCTACGAAGGAACCTCAGAAGTGCAGCGGATGGTTATTTCAGCAAATTTGCTAAAATAGGAAACAGGAGGACGTAAAAGTGAAAATAGTTGTTTGTATCAAACAAGTACCGGATACCAAGGGAGGCGTACAGTTTAATCCCGATGGCACCTTGAATCGAAAAGCAATGCTGGCAATTATGAACCCGGATGATAAGGCCGGTCTTGAGGCCGCATTGCGTCTGAAGGATCAATACAAAGCGGAAGTTACGGTTATTACGATGGGACTGCCAAAGGCTAACGATGTCCTTGTTGAAGCAATGGCAATGGGTGCTGATAAAGCCATTTTAGTTACCGATCGTGTACTGGGGGGAGCCGATACCTGGGCAACTTCAACGACTTTGGCAGGGGCTCTGCGCAATCTGGAGTATGATCTGATTATTACCGGCAGGCAGGCAATCGATGGCGATACGGCTCAGGTGGGGCCGCAGATATCGGAACATCTGGAAATTCCGGTGATATCTTATGCTCAGAAGATCGATATTGAAGGCGGCTATGTTATCGTGCAGCGCCAGTATGAAGATGGTTACCATGTCCTAAAAGCAAAGATGCCCTGCCTGATCACGGCTCTTGCGGAATTAAATGAACCCAGATATATGACCCCGGGCGGAATCTTTGCGGCTTATGATGCTGAGATCACAACCTATAACCGCGGGCATCTAATTGATGTCGACGATGCCAATCTGGGATTAAAGGGATCACCGACAAAGATTGCAAAGGCCTCGGATAAAGTAAGAAAAGGATCGGGAGAACAAGTAAACCTGGATCCTGAGGCGTCGGTGGCTTATATATTAGAAAAGCTGACTGAGAAACATATTATATAAGTGAAGGAGATCGATAAATCATGAAATTAGAAGATTACAAAGGTGTATTTGTATTTGCCCAGCAGGTAGATCGTAAAATCAATGGTGTTGCCTTAGAGTTATTGGGAAAAGCGAAGCAGTTGGCCGGAGATCTGAATACAAGTGTAACCGCAGTATTACTCGGAAGCGATGTAAAAGATTTATCTAAGAAATTAGCGGTATATGGTGCTGACCGAATCATTGTTGTCGATGATCCCAAGCTGAAAGATTACCGGACCGAACCCTACACCCATGCCCTGGCATCGGTCATTAATGAGTTCAAGCCAGAGATCGTACTGGTTGGTGCGACTGCCATCGGACGGGATCTGGGTCCGACTGTTTCGGCCAGAGTACAGACCGGTCTGACTGCTGACTGTACCCAGCTTGATATCGGCGATTTCCCGATCAAGAAGATGGGTAATCAGGAACAAAAGCATAATCAGCTGCTGATGACCAGGCCGGCTTTCGGCGGCAATACCATCGCGACTATCGCTTGCCCGGACAACCGTCCGCAGATGGCAACGGTGCGGCCGGGGGTTATGCAGAAGATTGACAAAATTGAGAACCCAAAGGCGGAGATTATCGATTATAATCCTGGTTTTAGCAAAAACGAAAAATATGTAGAGATTCTTGATATTGTCAAAGAAATTTCTGATACGGTCGATATCATGGATGCAAACATTCTGATTTCCGGCGGCAGAGGTCTTGGCGGACCGGAGCACTTCTGCGTTTTGGAGGAATTAGCGGCTGCGATCGGCGGTGAAGTAAGCTGTTCCAGAGCAGTTGTCGATGCGGGCTGGAAGCCGAAAGATCTGCAGGTTGGCCAGACCGGTAAGACGGTCAGACCGAATGTATACTTTGCAGTTGGAATATCCGGAGCGATTCAGCATGTGGCGGGAATGGAAGAATCAGATCTGATCGTTGCAATTAATAAAGATGAGACGGCACCAATATTCGATGTGGCAGATTACGGTATTGTTGGAGACTATCGTAAAATTGTACCGATGTTAACCGAACAATTAAAAAGCGCAGCAGCTGTGGAGGTTTAAAGATGGCAAAAAAAATCATATTAGCAGGTGCATGCCGAACAGCAATCGGTGCAATGGGGGGGAGCCTCAGTAATATTCCGGCGGCTGAACTGGGCGGCATCGTCATCAAAGAGGCGGTCAAACGTGCCGGAATATCGGAAAAGGATGTCGAGCATGTTTATATGGGTAATGTAATTCAGGGCGGACAGGGTCAAAATGTAGCCCGGCAGGCGGCGGTAAAAGCAGGGATTCCATATAGTGTGCCTGCGGTTACAATCAATGTTGTCTGCGGTTCCGGTTTAAACAGTGTCAATATGGCAGCTCAGATGATCCGGGCAGGTGAAGCGGATATTGTGATTGCCGGGGGCACGGAGAATATGTCCAGAGCACCCTATTATCTGGAAAATGCCAGATCCGGATACCGCCTTGGCGATGGGAAGTTAAAGGATTCACTGGTAGGCGATGCCCTGTGGGATGCATTTCATGATTATCACATGGGCATTACCGCTGAAAATGTGGCAAAGCGCTGGAACATCAGCAGAGAAGAGTTAGATCAGTTCGCTTATGAAAGCCAGATCAAGGCAGCCGGTGCGATGAAAAGTAATGTGTTTGAAGACGAGATCGTACCGGTTGAGATTAAGACCAGAAAAGCAACCTATCAGTTTAAAGAAGATGAATCGCCAAGACCGGATACGTCATATGAGAAGATGAGTAAGCTCAGACCGGCATTTAAAACGGATGGAATCGTGACGGCGGCGAATTCTTCAACCATCAATGACGGAGCCGCCGCAGTTGTTGTGATGAGCGAGGAAAAGGCCAAAGAGTTAAATGTAATACCGATGGCGGTTTGGCTGGGCGGTGATCTGGCCGGAGTTGATCCGGAAATTATGGGGATCGGGCCGGTCGCAGCAACCAGAAAGACACTGGAAAAGTTAAATCTGACGATCGATGATATCGACTTAGTCGAGGCGAATGAAGCTTTTGCGGCCCAGTCAATCGCTGTGCAGAGAGAACTGGCGATTCCAACCGAGAAGTTAAATGTTCATGGCGGGGCGATTTCGCTGGGGCATCCGGTCGGCGCATCAGGAACCAGAATCTTAGTAACACTCCTGCATGAGCTTAACCGCAGCAAGGGAAGACTTGGTCTGGCAACCCTCTGTATTGGCGGCGGAATGGGCTGTTCGGCAATTGTCGAAAGAGTATAAGAGGTGAATAAATGAAATATATTGAATTTCAAAAAGAAGGAGATTCCCTGATTGTTACAATCTCCAGGACAGAGGCGCTGAATGCTCTCAATCTTGAGGTGCTTAAGGAGTTAAAAGATACGTTTGATCATATTGATGCAGATAATACAAGGTGTGTTATTTTAACCGGTGCCGGTAAGAAGGCCTTTGTAGCAGGGGCAGATATTGGACTTATGGAGAGATTTACGAAAAGTCAGGCCGAGAATTTCTCCTCATTTGGTTCAAGTGTATTTCGGATGATTGAAACCTTCCCCCTTCCGGTAATCGCAGCAGTAAACGGGTATGCTTTGGGCGGTGGTCTGGAACTGGCTCTGGCTTGTGATATCCGCATTGCTTCAGAAAATGCCGTGTTTGGACTGCCGGAATTAGGTTTTGGTATCATTCCCGGGTTTGGCGGTACGCAGCGGCTGATGCGGACAATTTCGATTGGCCGGGCCAAAGAAATGATTTATTCCAGTACCAAAATCGATTCTACCAGAGCATTGCAATTGGGTCTGATCAACACGGTTTGCCAGAGCGAGGAATTAATGGAACATGCACTGATGATTGCGAAAAGGATTTCCAAGAATGCGCCAAACGCAGTAAAGCTGGCAAAACGTGCAATGAATGATGGTTTAGATGAACCGATTGTCTCAGGTCTTAATCTGGAATCGAATCTATTTGCCCAATGTTTTGAAAATGAAGAGCATACGAATCGAATGAGGGCTTTTCTCGATAAGTCAGGAAGAAAATAAACGAGGAGGTATGAACGATGAAAGTAGGAGTGATAGGCGCAGGGACGATGGGGCAGGGAATTGCCCAAACCTTTGCCGAGAGCGATGGTTATCAGGTAGTCTTATGTGACATCTCGGAGGAATTTGCCGACGGGGGAAAACAGTCAATTTCAAGTCGTTTGGCCAAGATGGTTGAACAAGGCAAAAAAGACAGCGGCGAAGCCGACCGGATTCTAAATAAGATACAGACCGGTTTGACTGAGTCAGCAGCGGATTGTGATCTGATCATTGAAGCGGTAGCAGAAAACATGGATATCAAAAGTCAACTCTTTCAAAAGTTAGATGGATTATGTGGTGCAGCTGCGATATTCGCGACCAATACCTCTTCGCTTTCGGTTACCGGTATTTCGGCAGCAATCGCGCGGCCGGTCATTGGAATGCACTTTTTTAATCCGGTGCCGGTAATGAAGCTGGTGGAGATTGTCAGAGCAGTTGATACCCCGGACGACACCGTGAAAAGGGTGAAAGAAGTAGTTGAGAGTATTGGAAAGGTTCCGGTCGAAGTGTCAGAGCAGCCGGGATTCGTGGTAAATAGAATTCTGATCCCGATGATCAATGAAGCGATTGGACTCTATGAATTAGGCGCAGCTTCGGTGGAAGACATTGATACTTCGATGAAGCTGGGGGCCAATCATCCGATCGGGCCGCTGGCACTGGGCGATTTGGTCGGTCTGGATGTTTGTCTGGCGATCATGGAAGTGCTTCAGGCTGAAACCGGCGATCCGAAATATCGCCCGGCTCCGCTGCTGCGGAAAATGGTACGCGGGGGAATGCTGGGCAGAAAGAGCGGCAAAGGTTTTTATACTTATTAATATTGTTGAATGATAAGCAAACAGGGATGAGGAGATAAAGTTATGAAAAATATAATGATTGCCCAGTCCGGCGGTCCGACGGCAGCAATTAATGCGACAGTTGCAGGAGTTATATCAGTGGCGTTATCAAGTAATGAGGTAGATAAAATATATGGAGCCAGAAATGGGATTCAGGGCGTTTTGGATGAGACCTTTATTGATCTAAAGGAAAAAATCCGCAGCAGTCAGGATCTGGAGTTACTCAGCCTTACACCGGCCGCGGCCCTTGGTTCATGCCGGTTAAAGTTAAAAGATTTGAAGAAGGATGAGGATCAGTTTGAAAAGATTATCAGTACCTTAAAAAAATATGAGATCAATTGCTTTATTTATATTGGCGGCAATGATTCCATGGATACGGTAGATAAGCTGTCGCAGTATTGTGCCGCAAAAAATATTACCGATATTATCGTTGTCGGTGCGCCCAAGACAGTCGATAACGATCTTGTCGGTACGGATCACTGCCCGGGATTTGGTTCGGCAGCGAAATATATCGGCGTAACCTTCGCAGAATTAGAGCGGGACTGCCATGTGTATAAGACGAAAGCAGTGACGATTGTTGAAGTAATGGGCCGAAATGCCGGCTGGCTGACGGCGGCTTCTGCTTTGGCCCGGATAAATGGAGCTAAGGGTCCTGATCTTATTTACCTGTGTGAGCCGGTATTTTCAACTGAGAAGTTTATCGCTGACGTAAAGCAAAAGCTGGAGAGTCAGGATGCGGTATTAGTGGCGATCAGCGAAGGGATTATGGATGAAAACGGGACGTATATTTCAGAACAGGTTCAAAATGGTATGCTTGACGCCTTTGGGCATGCTTATACTTCAGGTTCGGCAAAAGTTTTAGAAGAACTGGTCAGCGAAAAGATTGGTTGTAAAGTGCGATCAATTGAATTAAATTTAATGCAGAGATGCGCCGGTCATATCGCCAGTGCAACCGATATCGCGGAATCTAAAATGCTGGGGATGAAAGCCTGCCAGTGTGCTTTAGAGGGACAAAATGGCATAATGGCGGCGATTGTCAGAAAAAGTGACAGTCCGTATGCTGTAGAATACGCAGCGGTACCGGTAAATCAAGTCTCCAATAAGGAGAAGAAAGTACCGGATGAATTTATCAACGAACAAAAGAATGATATAACACCTGAAATGGTTGAATATCTTTTGCCGTTAATTCAGGGGGAAATTAATCAGGAGTACATCAATGGAATTCCAAAACAAATAGAGTTATACTAAAAATGAGGAGGTAACGAAATGGCATTAGCAACAACAACTGAAATGTTTAAAAAAGCTTATGAAGGCGGCTATGCAATCGGTGCTTTTAATGTGAATAACATGGAAATCATCCAGGGTATTACGGAAGCGGCCGGAGAATTAAAATCTCCGCTAATCTTACAAGTATCGGCAGGGGCAAGAAAATATGCGAATCATGCCTATCTGGTCAAGTTAGTTGAAGCAGCTTTAGAAGTGAATGATATTCCGATCGCCCTGCATTTAGATCATGGTGCTGACTTCGAGGTTTGTAAATCTTGTATTGATGGTGGTTTCACTTCCGTTATGATCGATGGATCACATCATAATTTCAAAACGAATATAGAAGTCACCAGGAAAGTGGTTGAGTATGCGCACGATAAAGGTGTGGTTGTCGAAGGGGAATTAGGACAGCTCGCCGGTGTTGAGGATGATGTTAATGTCTCCGCAGAGGATGCATCTTACACGAATCCTGACCAGGTTGAAGAATTCGTAAGTCGAACCGGTGTGGATTCACTGGCGATCGCCATTGGAACCAGCCATGGTGCATTTAAGTTCAAACCTGGTCAAAATCCTCAGTTACGATTTGATATTTTAAGTGAAATTGAGAAGCGGTTACCGGAGTTCCCGATAGTTTTACATGGTGCATCTTCGGTGTCACAAGAATATGTGAAGGATATACAAAAGTATGGCGGGAAGTTAGCAGATGCAATCGGCATCCCGGAAGATATGTTACGGCAGGCTGCTAAGTCAGCCGTATGCAAAATCAATATTGACTCTGATTTAAGGCTTGCTTTTACCGCCGGCGTACGAAAAGTGCTGCATGAAAATCCGGATGCCTTTGATCCTCGGGCGTATTTAAAAGAAGGCCGCAGTAACATCAAAGAATTAGTGTCACATAAGATTAAAAATGTATTAGGCAGCAATAACGTATTATAGCAAACAAAAGTACCCTCCCTTGACAATGTACTACACGGTTTTGAAACAACAATTTTTAATTCTACGTCGTTACTGTCAATCAGCGTACGTCCAGTACGCCGACTGACGATAACGCAGTAAATCAGCAAAAACCGGTAGCTTGAGGCGTGTAGTACATTGTCAAGGGAGGGTAGTCTGGCTTAAGTCAGACTGCTTTTAGCATGCAGAAGGAGAGGAAGCTTATGAAGGTATTAGCAATTAATGGCTCAGTGAGAAGAGAGGGAAATTGTAATCAGTGTTTAGAGATTATGGAAAAAGAATTTAAACAACACAATATTGAATTAGAGACGGTTAATATCGGAGCCAATGTCAAGCCATGTCTTGCCTGTTATCACTGTATCGAAACAGGAGAAACAAAATGTATTCAAACAAAAGATAATGTGAATGAAATAATTGATAAGTGTACGGAAGCAGATGCTATCATTCTTGCATCGCCGGTATACCACGGTGGTATCGCCGGGAATATGAAGTGTGCATTAGACCGTATATTTTTGGCCGGCGGTTGTGTTGATAATCAGTTTCATCATAAAGTAGGAGCTGCATTCGTCACCTTAAGACGATCCGGGGGAATGGAGACTTATCAGCAGCTTTTAGGTGTGATGAATGCGATGGAGATGGTGATTGTCACTTCGGATTATTGGAATGTTATTCATGGTGCCGTGCCGGGGGAAGTGAACGAAGACCTGGAGGGCATCGATGTTATTAAAAGGCTTGCCGCTAACATGAGCTGGATGCTAAAAGTTATCGAGAAAGCAGATACACCAAGCCCAACGGCGAGACAAAGAACCATGACGAATTTTGTCAGATAAGATCTACTCACTGTCGATGGAGGTACCCTCCATTGACAGTGTATGGATCCGGAAGAATTTGTTAACCTTTATAAATGCCGGCAGGCATTTGAGTACCTGATCCGAGTTTAAGCATCCGACAACCGCGATTATCGGCAGTTTCCAGACAAATGCGGCCAGTAATGAGACCGGATACATAATCACCCAGATGCTGACCAGATCCAGTTTCAGAGCAAAACCGGTATCGCCGCTGCCGCGGATGATACCGGTATTTACCGGCATCTGATAGGAGGTACCGATAGCGGTAATACTAAGCAGCGTAATAATCTGATAGGTCAGTTGTTTCGCCGAAGGTGTCAGTGAATATAAGCTGATCAGTGGTGTCTTGATCAGATTAAGAAGCAGGCAGATGGTCAGGCCGACAAATAAATAGATCCATTGTAACGAGCGTTTATACTGGTTGACTTTTTCTATTTTACCACTGCCGACTGTTTTACCGATTGTAACAACCGTAGCAGAGGAAAAGCCGATCGCAATCAGTTTCAGGTATTGGAATATTGCTGTAGCGGCACTGTTGGCAGCGATTGCATCGGAAGATAAGTGACCGAGTATCGCTGTCTGCAGGCTTACCGATAATCCGAACAGGGTCTGGGTCAGGACAATTGGAAAGCTTGATTTGACGTAAGCTGCCAGTAAAGTCTTCTTTATCTTATAGGTCAGCAAACAAAATAAATCCGGGAATTTAGACTTAATATATATAATGATCAGTAACAGCTCTATAATCCGGGCGGTCAGTGTACCGATCGCTGCACCGGTAACCCCTAAAGATGGTGCTCCCAGCTTTCCGAAGATAAAGATATAATTCATCATTATATTAATGATAAGCGAAATACAGGAAATATAGAAGCCTATTTTAACTTTTTCCATGCTGCGCAGGGCAGCTAAAAGAATGTTGGTAATGATGAAGGGAATATATGTAAACCGCATGATCGCCAGGTACTGGCAGCCTGAACTGATGATCTCCGGGTCGGTGGTGAAGATTTTTAGTACATGGACCGGGAACAGACTGGTTAAGGCAGTCAGTAAGATGCTTGTGGATAATCCAATGATCAATGCAATTTTGGTAAGCTGATAGATCGGCTTTACCTCTTTCCTGCCCCAGTACTGCGCGGATAAAGTTACCAGCCCTTCACCCAAACCTAAGGAAATCTGCTGGAACAAAAACTGAACCTGGTTTACGGAAGCGGCCGATGATAAGGCAATCTGATCGTAACTGCCGAGCATTATATTATCAGCGACATTTACACTGAAGGTGATCATATTTTGAAATATTATTATGGCAGCCAAGCGAAAAAAATTCTTATACATTTCTTTTGTTTCATTTTCCAATGGACATGTAATCATATTGAGTCCTGCCTTTTGCTGTTCATTTGATCGATGGAACGTTTGTACTGTACCGGTGAAAGGCCAACATGCTTTTTAAACATGGCACTGAAGTGCGCCGGATTACTAAAGCCTAACAAGTCTGAAATTTCTGCCATTGTCAGTTCGGTATTCATTAATAAGCTCTGGGCTTCACCGAATCTCCGATAGAGCAAATAATGGATTGGCGAGATGTTCATTTTGGCCTTAAAAGCATGCGATACATAGTTGGGGGTCATGTTTAAAGCCTTACTGATATTTTCTAATGAAAGTGGTTTCGTGTAATTTGTATCTAAATAGTGCTTAATCTTATCCACGATCGCGTCCGATTTATTGGCAGAGGTACGGTTCTGATGACGATCTCTGCTAAGCAGGAGTTGATTGACCAGTAAGAGAATTGATATAGACATCGCAGAACAAATAGCATATAGTTGCTCAAGGTCCAATGATAACATAAAAATAAGTTCCATCATAGATCCGATTTTCCCGGCAAAACCACCGCAAGATACGATGGGGTTGGCGGTGCTTTTAATTAAACAGTTATTTGGCAGATCTTTGATTTTTACATTTGTCAAGGCACAACAATAAGACCGCATGTGATTATTAAAAGCCGGAGCATCCCCATGCAGTACTTTTTCATTACATATGATCATATCCCCTTCTTTGACTGCGTAGAGCTGGTTCTCAACCATATAATATCCACTGCCGCTATGTACATAATAAAGTTCTAATTCAGAGTCGTGCGAGTGAAAGAGACGGGTGTATTTATTGTTGTGTGTTTCGTCAATCAAGTATACGGCAGTTAATTGTGGCATTTCCTTGTCTCTGAAAATATCCGACATCTGATTTGTTTTATTGTCCATGAAATCCTCCTTTAATCACTGCATTGCAATTTCTCGTAAATCAATCAGAAAAAACGTGTACAAAACGCTCGTTTCAGAGCAAGATTACGATACCGCAATTTTTCTTCATGATGTTAGAATTACTATAAAGAAAGGATTTGTGGACGTTACAATTGAGTGTGTTACTTGCAGTTTAGCATAATTAAGGCAAATAATCCAGATGCTAATTTAACTTGAATTAAATATAAATAAAACTAGCGTCCACATAGGAAAAGGAGGAGAAGAAAAAATTGTTAAAACGTGAAAACATCAAGCTTGGTATTGCACCCATTGCATGGACAGAAGACGATATGCCGGAGTATGGAAAGGAAGCAACTTTTCTGCAGACGATCAGTGAAATCGCATTGACCGGTTATGAAGGTACCGAAATTGGCTGTTTGTACCCACATAATGCCAAGATATTAAATGAAGAGTTTGCGAGGAGGGGAATTGAAAATATTACCCAGTGGTTCAGTGCTTACATAAATGAGCTGCCGTTCTGGCAGGTAGAAAGAGATTTTAGAGATCATATGTACTTTTTAAAAGCTGCCGGAGCAAAGTTAATCAATGTATCCGATCAAAGCTTTAGTGTCCAGCACCGATCCAGCACAAGTTTCTTAGATAAGCCGGTACTGAATGAAGAGCAGTGGAAGGAACTTGCAGAGGGGCTTAATAAGCTGGGGGAAATTGCTGTCGAACATGATATGACAATCGTCTATCATCATCACATGACGACCACCGTCCAGACTGCTGCAGAAGTGGATAAACTGATGGAACTGACCGATCCGCGGTATGTAAGCCTGATCTTTGACACGGGACATTTAGCATTTTCCGGTGATGATCCGGTTGCTGTCCTGGAAAAGCATTTTGACCGGATCAAACATATCCATTTGAAGAATATCCGTAAGGACATTGTAGAACGCTGCCGCAAAGAACGGATCAGTTTTCTCGATTCCGTACTGGAGGGTGCATTTACGGTGCCGGGTGATCCGGAAGGATGTGTAGATTTCCCGGCTGTATTTAAAATTTTAGAGGAGCGGGAATACAAAGGCTGGTTAGTGGTTGAGGCTGAACAAAACCCATATATCTATAATCCTTTTGACTATGCGGTAATGGCGCGGAAGTATGTCAAAGAGCTCACCGGAATCTAAGAAATTTATACATATTAATATGATGAAAGGAAAAAGTAAAATGAAAAAATTAAAAATCGGAATTATTGGTGTCGGCAGATTAGGATATGAGCATGCGTGCAACATTGCCAATCGTGTTCCTAACACAGAGTTGGTTGCAGTGTGTGACCGGAAGGAGGCACGGGCGAAAGAAGTGGCAAAAGAATTGGACGTTTCGGCATATTATACGAATGCCAAAGACCTTTGTGCAGATCCGAATGTAGAGGCGGTCGCAATCGTTACGAATACGGATTCCCACGCAGAGATTATTAAAATTGCAATGGATGCGGGAAAGCATGTGTTCTGCGACAAACCACTCAGCGAAACAATTGAAAAGTGTAAAGATGCAGAAAAAGTTGTAGCTGCTCATCCGGAGCTGACATTTATGCTGGGATTTATGCGTCGCTATGATAAGTCTTATGCGATGGCAAAACAGAAAATGGATAATGGCGATATCGGCGATGTTATCTTAGTCCGCTGCTATTCACAAGATCCGATTTCCATCATTGAGGGGACCCTGGAATATGCACCGCGCTCAGGTGGTCAATTTATCGATATGAATATCCATGACATCGATTTGATTCGCTGGCTGACTAATTCGGAACCGAAGAAGTTGTGGTCCATTGGCGGCTGTTTTGAATTTAAACAATATAAGGACTGGGATGACGGAGACAATGTAGCGACAATGATGCAGTGTGAAAATGATGCGATGGCATTCATGTATGCCGGCCGTGCAGCGGCTCACGGTGCCCATGTTGAAACGGAAATCGTTGGTACCCGTGGGACTCTGCGTATTGCCGGTGTTCCAACAAACTCATTGCTTGAAGTGATGAGTGAGCACGGAGTGTGCCAGGAGTGCTATCAGGATTTTGTTACCCGCTGGCATGATGCATATGTAACAGAGATGGAGGTGTTTGCTAATTGTGTAATAAACAAGGAAGCAGCTACGCCAACTGTTATTGATGGAACAAAAAATACAGAAATTGCATTCCGCTGCAAAGAATCCTTCATGAGTGGTAATATGATTACTTTATAAAATGTAACTGATGAAATTTTGCAGGGAAAAGAGGAGAATGGGAATGAAAAAGGTTAGAATTGGATTAATTGGAGCAGGAAGAATCGGTAAATTGCATGGCGAAAACCTCGCTCACTCGGTGGCACAGGCAGATTTGGCCGCAGTAGCAGATCCGCTGATGAATGATGAGATGAAAAGCTGGGCGGAATCTATGGGCATTAAAAAATGCTATGATGATCCGGAAGCGATTTTGAAGGATCCGGAGATTGATGCGATTTTCATCTGTTCGGCAACAAATACACATGCTGACTTAATTAAGCGTGGAGCATTGGAAGGAAAGCACATTTTTTGTGAAAAACCAATTGATACAGATCTGAAAAAGATTGAAGAAACGCTTGAAGTAGTCAAAAAAGCAGGCGTGAAGCTGCAAGTCGGTTTTGTCCGCAGGTTTGATCATAACCATAAGAAAGTGCGTGATACGGTAGCTGAAGGAAGACTGGGAAAAGTACATGTGGTAAAAGTTACCTCCCGCGATCCTGATCATCAGCCGATGGAGTATATCAAAGTATCCGGCGGCATCTATATGGATATGACTATTCATGACTTTGATATGGTTCGTTACCTGGCCGGCAGTGAAGTGACCGAAGTTATGGCTTACGGTGCGGAGTTAAGCGGCGCTGGTTATGCAGATTTTGATGATGTCGATACTACCATCGTGATGATGAAGTTTGAAAATGGCGCTTTGGGCGTGATTGATAACAGCAGGGCTGCTCATTATGGATATGATCAGAGGTCGGAAGTACACTGCGACAAGGGCTGTGTTCAGGTGGCGAATGACCGGAATGATATGTCGATGATCTCGACTGCCGATGGCGTTGAAATATCAAAACCGACCTGGTTTTTCCTGGAACGTTATAATAATGCATTTATTTCAGAGGCAGAGGAGTTTGCCAAGGCTGTCTTAAATGATACTCCAACCTTAGTCAATGGCAACGATGGATTAGCGCCGGTGAAAATTGCTATGGCTGCAGCTAAGTCATTGAAAGAAGGCCGCCCGGTAAAGGTGGGTGATCTGTAAAATGAGCCAGGTAAAAGAAAACAAAACCGATAATACTGTTGTCAAACCATTATCTGCAGGAACCAGAATATCTTATGGATTTGGGGATACAGCATGTAACATTGTGTTTGGAATGATCTCGACACTTTTAACCTTATTTTATACTGATTATGCCGGTATCTCAGTTGCAGTTGTTGGTCTGGTCATGCTGATTTCGCGTATCTTCGACGGGACTTCAGATGTTATCATGGGATTCCTTGTAAACCGGACCAAATCAAAATGGGGGAAAGCCAGACCTTGGATACTGTGGATGAGTGTTCCTTACTGTATCTCTGCGGTGGCGTTGTTCCTGGTTCCTCAAACGAACGAAACGCTGCAATTTTGGTATATTTTCATTACATACAATCTGTGTACCACTGTTTTCTATACCGCAATCAACGTACCATACGGAACATTATCCACGATGATGACCCGTTCTTCCCGCGAACGTGATTTGCTTTCTATCTTTAGAATGTCGATGGCACCGATTGGCCGAATTATCGCCGTAACGTTTACGATGCCGGTGGTTAAGCTGTTTGGTGATGATCAGGCAGCCTGGGTAAAAGCAATGGCGATGTGGGTAATACTGGCCTTCATTATGCTGGTAACCTGTTTTGCGAAATGCAAAGAGACGGTTCATATAGAATCAGTTGCAAAAACGAAAGTTCCTTTTGGCAAGAGCATTAAGGCATTGCTAACCAACCAGTACTTTTGGTCCACCCTGATCCTTTGGACGGTTACCTGTGTGCATGGAACAATCGTCGGAACAACCCTGCCTTATTATTGCAAATATATTTTCGGGAACGACTCCTGGATGTACAGCGTCTTATATTTTGCCGAAGCCGGAACTTTGATTCTAGGTGCAATGCTATGTCCGTTTTTGCTTAAGAAAATGGGTAAGAGGAATCTTTCGTTGATCGGTGCCGTTATTGCGGTAACATCACATATGCTGCTTTTATTGAATCCCTATAGTTTCAGCTGGGCTCTGGGAACCAGCATTATCAGAGCCTTAGGTGAAGCACCGTTGACGGCGGTTGTCTTCGGGATGATGGGGGATGTTATTGAATTCGGTCAGTGGAAGAGCCATGTTAGACAAGAAGCCTTGATTTTTGGCGGCGGCTCCCTGGGCTTTAAGATAGGTACTGGTATTACCAGTGCAGTTATTACATCGATGCTGAATAAGGCTGGTTATCTCAGCTCTACCGGTGGCAATGTGACCCAGCCCGGAAGTGCAGTGGATATGATAAGGAATATCTATGTATGGGGACCGACCCTGATTTGGGCAGTTGCAGTCATAGTCCTGATCGTTTATAAATTGGATAAGAAATATCCGAAGATTATGGAAGAACTTGGTGAAAGAGAAGCAAGAGGTGAATTATAGAGAGGAGCAAGGAATGCTGAAGCTTGGATATAATGAAGCGACATGTAAAGAAAACTCAAATGTAAGAAGAGATTTAGAACTGTGTGAAAAGTATGGTTATGACTATATCGAGCTGCGTCTTGATATGTTGAAGGAGTATTTAAAATACAATACTCTGGATGACTTAAAGGATTTTTTCACAAAAAGTAATATCAAACCTTTCGCTTTTAACTCAATTGAAAATATTAACTTCAGTTCACCGGAAGAATGGGAAGAATTAGTTAATTTATTTACCTTTGGGTGTAAAATTGCCAGGGAAATTGGAAATCCGTATATAATTGTAGTTCCGACGATGACAGATGAAATTTGTACAAAAGATGAAAAAGAAGTGTTTGAGGACTCTGTTGAAGTGCTGAATAAACTGGCAGATATTGCAGAGCCTTACGGAGTCAAGCTATCCTTCGAACCAATCGGAGATCGCCGCTGGTGCTGTAATAGTCTGAGGCAGGCTTTGGAAATCGTGGAGGCAGTTGATCGTGACAGCGTTGGCTTAACCATCGATTGTATAAACTTCTACATGCATGATAAGGCAGCAGACGTTGAATTTATCAAGAAGATTCCAAAAGAAAAGTTATTTGTTTTCCATATCAATGACTGTGAAGATCTTCCCTTGGGAATTTTGGATCACTGTCACCGCTTAATGCCTGGTTTAGGGGCAATACCGGTAGCGGGGATTGCTGATGCGGTGAAAGAAGTTGGCTATGATGGCCCTGCCTGCCTGGAATTGTTTAGACCGGAATATTGGAATATGGATGCAGAAGAGGTAATTAAAATGGGAGCGGAGACTACTAATAAATTTTTATAATTCATGTAATATATCCCGTTGCTGAATGCAGCAGCGAGAGGAAATAAAATTAGGCTCCGGTTATCCCTGATGGGATGACCGAAGCCTTTTTGGGCAGCAGCATTTGACAGGGCATTCCTCGCCAAAAGGAAGCTCACCATTCAACCTGGTCGAAGCGCATATCTTTGTAATAATACTCTTTGTCGCGTTCCGTGATTTTGCGCAGTACCTTGCATGGGTTTCCAACGGCGATCACATTGTCGGGTATGTCCTTCGTAACTACGCTGCCTGCGCCGATAACGCTGCCACTGCCAATTGTGACGCCGGGCGCGATAATTGCACCGCTGCCGATCCATACATAATCTTTTATCACTACCGGCAAGGCGAACATGTTTTCACGCAGATCGGGATGCACGGGATGGTTTGTGACCGCAATGGTAACATTAGGGCCGAACATAACACAGTTCCCAATCGTCACCTTGTAATCGTCAACCACGGTCAGGTTGAAATTGATGTATACATGATTGCCGACTGTTGTGTTGCAGCCATAGGCCATCCAGATTGGTGGTTCCATCCACACGTTTTCTCCCATTCTGCCAAAAAGTTGTTTCATCAGCGCCGTCCGTCCCTCTATATCGTCGGGGTGCAGGCGGTTGATTTCATAACAGAGCGCCTTGCCGCGCTGACGCGCACGTCCAAGCTCCGCCGCTTCCTCAGGGTAGTTTGCGTCCTCGTCGGTAAATAATTGACAGCAAGCCATACGTTCTTTAATCGTCATAATGATCATCCTTTCTTTTATGATAAATCTCTTGTTATATTATTGAGCCACCTGTATTTACGAAATCGGATCGCAGCTGCAGGAAGCTTAATAAACTCGTCAAGGCAAAGCACCATGTACAGCATGACCGGTTTCGTATGCCAAACAAAAGCGCACAAATACCCCAGCGGTATAATTATGCCCCACATGACAATAGCATCACACCAGAAGCCGAATTTAGAATCTCCGCCCGCGCAGAATATACCGCCGATAGACATGGAATTTAACGACTTGCCGACGCAATAGCAGGTGCATATGTAAAGCATTTTGTTTAGATAATCTTGCGCGGTATCGTTTAAATCAACAATGTTGAACACGAATGGTTTTATCAACAGTATCGTAACACCCGCTAACGTTCCGAAAATCAGCGCGTACAAATACAACCTGTTACCGGCCTTTTTTGCAGTTCGCATATCGCCGCTGCCCAGATATTTACCAACAAGAATGCTGCCGCCACTGGCGATGCCGCTGCATAAAACGACCGCCAGATTTTTGACTACCGTGGCAATGGAGTTTGCAGCCACCATATCGGAGCTTACATGACCGATGATTGCGGCCGTTGCAGCCACTGCGCATCCCCATACAATGTAATTTGCCTGAATAGGTGCCGTGTAACGGAGGTAATCACTTAAAAGCAGTTTTTGCGCATTATCGCGCGGCGGCAGAGAAAACCGGATATTGCCTTGTTTCAATGAATGGATAACGCAACACACAAGCTCGATAAAACGTGCGCTGACAGTTGCTGCGGCAACGCCGACTATAGCTTTTTCAGGATAGTCAGGGAAAAGTACAAATATACTCAAAGCGTTTAATGCAATGTTCAAAATCAGACATGATGAACTTACGATTGCGCTGAAACGTGCTTTTTCCATGCTTTTGATCACGTAAAGGTACATTTGGGAAAGACCCATCGCAAGATATGAAAATGAAACCGCCCGCTGGTATTTCGTGCCGTACGCAATCAGCTCTGCGTCGTTTGTAAAAACGCGCATTAAGATGTCCGGGAAACAGATAGAAGCTATGAAAAATAGAATAGATACACAAACTGAAAACATACAGGCCATGCTTAAAATCCGCCGTATCGCACCGGTGTCGTTTTTCCCCCAATATTGGGCGGTGAGAGTACCCGCGCCCATGGACAACCCCATATAAAATAATGTCAGGACAAAGGATATCTGTCCGGCGAGAGATATGGCGGACATAGCGGTCTGGTTTATTATGCCCAGCATCACAATATCCGCCGAGCTCACTGCCGCTGAAATCAAGTTTTGCAGCGCGATAGGCGCTACGAGCGTTATCAGCGCACAGTTAAAGCTGCTATTAAAAGTGATATTAGACTCGCAGTTCTTTTTCATGTTTCGAGCCCTGCTTTCTCATGATTTATGGAAAATGGGTTGCATTCTTTCAAATGTACAAAAATGAGTAAATCCTATTTTTCGCAATTCTTCCTTGACGTAAGGAATGTGATCCCCCAAGTCTGTCACTTTATGGCAGTCAGAACCAATAGTGATTATTTCGCCGCCTAATTTATGATACAGTTTTAATATATCCCTTGCCGGCATTAAATCTTTCAGACCATAACGAAAACTGGAGGTATTTACTTCAATGCCTTTATTATCCGCGATGACCCTTACCAATATTTTAGTAATAAGCCCTTTTGATTTTTCAAAGGGATATAAAGATTCGTTGTATCTTTGTATCATATCCAAATGCCCTAAAATGCTATAATTTTTATATTGGCAGATACATTCATAAATTTCCCGGTAATATTCAGCGTTATAATCATCCGGCGTTTTTCCCCTCTGAAAATCATATGTCCAAAATTCCTTATCTCTCACTTGATGGCAGGAAAGGATTACGAAGTCTAAATCATAAGTATCAAATATCTTTTGATATTTTTCAATTGTATGTGTCTGCATTCCAAATTCCAGTCCTTGTTTAAGGGTAATTTGCCCTTGATATTTTCCCGCTAATTCTGTGATTTCCCTGAAATAATTAGGGTAGTCTACATTTAACAATTGTCCTGGTTTTTGCTTTTCATCATGGTCGGTCTTTATTCCGTAATCTACATGGTCTGTAAAACATATCTCATCTATATCAATTGCAATTGCTTGATTTACAACATCTTCCATTGGTTCAGTTGAATCATCACTAAACTCAGTATGCACATGGTAATCAGCCAACATATTTATTTTCCCTCCTCTGTAAAGCTATCAATATTGTATCAGCTGCTCCTTGTTAAATCTATAAATATTGTGTATAATGCTGTCAATATCGTATTATTAAGAGGTAAAGTCAATATGGCTCTTGAAGCTTTGGAAGTTTTTTCGGATTTGTCCGAGCGGCTGAATTATAACTTGCCGGGGTTCTTTTTATACGCGCGCAGGGGAGAACTGCGTAATTATGACCGATATGCCGCAGCTTGTCATTGGCATCCTGATTTGGAGTATATCCTTATATTAGAAGGCGCAATGGATTATTTTGTTAATGGTCAAACGATACATATGGAGGCGGGTGAGGGCATATTTGTCAACAGTAAACGGCTGCATTACGGCTATTCCAAAGATAATTCCGATTGCTCGTTTCTTGTTGTCGTCGTTCACCCCGAACTGCTTGGCGAAGGAACTCACGTGGGCGGCGAGTATATCAAATCAAAGTTTGGCTCAGAAACCGAAGATTATATTTTGCTGACCGGCCGCAGTGACTGGCAAAGCGTGGCGCTTACATGCATAGGTCGGATATATGAAGAAATGCACAGCAGAACACGTAACCCTCTGCGCCTGATCTCACAAATCGCATCCCTTTGTGCCTGTATAGGCGATAATATACAACCCGCTTCAACTGGACGCACCGACGAGCGTTCATGGTTGGCCGTATGGAGCATGACTGGATTTATTCAACAAAATTATGGCAGCAAGATAACGCTCGATGATATTGCCGCTTCGGGTTCCGTATGCAGAAGCAAGTGCTGCCGGCTTTTCAGTGAATACGTCGGCCAAGCGCCGAACGCCTATTTGACACGGTATCGCATTAATAAAAGCCTCGAAATGTTGAGGGAAACCAAAATGTCTGTCATAGAGGTATCGATGGCCTGCGGTTTTCAAAGCCCCAGTTATTTTACACAGGTTTTTCAAAAAGAAGTTGGATCGACCCCACGAGATTACCGCGACCAATGAGCTGCAAATATCAATTAGAAAGGTAATTACTGTGAAGCAAATAAATAAGAATTTGAAGGAGAGTACAATGAAAAAGATACAGAAAAGGATAATGTTAATTATTTTAGCTGTCATAGTTTTAATAGCCGCAACAGTATTGGTTTATGTTTTCCCTATGCTGTCTATGAATCCTATAGAGACCGGAGAAATTCCTGACACTGGAATTTACGCAATAAAAAACAATTCAAACAATTTGTTTTTTATTGAATCAGATGATGGCTATATTGTTGTCGATGCAGGTTCTGATGCCGATAAGGTTGCACAAACTCTAAATCAAGTATCAATAGATGCTTTGGATGTTAAGTATGTGTTGCTTACACATTCAGATTATGACCATGTAGCATCACTAAATCTATTTCCCAATGCACAAATATTTATAAGCGAAGATGAGTTGCAAATGGTAAACGGTCAATCGAAGCGTAATGCGTTTAGCAGTAACGCTCTGCCGGATGGTATAGACAAAGAAGGTCTAACTTTGCTTGCCGACGGGCAGGAAATGAAACTGGGAGAACACACGGTTGAGTGCATAAAAGTACCCGGGCACACACTGGGCTCCATGGTATATTTGTTCGACGGGCAATATTTGTTTACAGGGGATGCATTCAAAGTGAGTGATAATACCATTGATGTTCATCCTTTTACTATGGATAAAGAAATCAGCAAGGAATCTATTTTGCAGCTTGACAGTGTTTTAAACAGAAGTCAATTTGTATTCACAGCTCATTACGGCTATTATCAAACAGATACAATCAAGCGGATATCAGATTGAGTTTTCCTCCTGTATTATTAATTAGGGACCGATGAACTTGGGGCTATTCTGCACCGACCACATGTGTCGCGATTATCAAAAATTGAGGCACAACAGGGGCAGGCGATTAAGGAGAATCCGAATTATGTTTCTACCAAAAAGTATTAATATAGATAAAATCAGATTTGTCGCTCATAAGACTGAAGATGGGCGCTTGCAGTCAGTAGACCAGCATTTGAAAGGAACTGCCCGGTTAGCGGCACGATTTGCCTCTCTGTTTGATAGTGCATTATTAGCGGAGCAGATGGGACTTGGCCATGATATCGGGAAATATTCTGAAGGCTTTCAGAAGCGTATCTTGCAGGCCGGACCAAAAGTTGATCATTCGACAGCCGGTGGGATTGAAATATGCAAAGTCAACCCCAATCCACTGGGAAGAATTATGGCGTATGGTATGCTGGGACATCATGGGGGTCTGCCTGATGGGGGAAGCCGGGTGGATACACCTGATGACAGTACTTTCGTGGGAAGAATGAAAAGAAATCCGGGAGAGCATATTTGCGAGTATGCTTCGTTTGCAGATGATATTCAGCTAAAGGAGTTATCGCTGATGCCAGCGATGCTTAAGAAAAAGCTGCCAGATGGATTTACCATTTCTTTTTTGATACGGATGCTTTTTTCCTGTCTGGTGGATGCAGACTATCTGGATACGGAAGCCTTTATGAGCGATGATACGATAACACGAGGCGGATATGATTTGCCGGAAGATTTATTGGGGGCGTTGGAGGACTATATTAAACCGTGGTGGAATCCCCAGACGGAAATAAATAAAAAGCGATGTGATATTCTTCGGAATTGTATAGAAAAAGCGTCTGGCAGCAGGGGCATTTACACGTTGACCGTGCCTACGGGCGGCGGTAAGACAGTAGCTTCGCTTGCATTCGCCCTGCATCATACGGCGAAACAGGAAAAGCCGATGCAGCGGGTCATTTATGTGATTCCATATACGAGTATTATTGAGCAGACCACAGAGGTATTTGAACGTATCTTGGGGAAAGAAAATGTAGTTGCACACCATGCAAATGTTTCTTATGATTCGGAGCACTCAAACAATCAGGGAGATGAGGAAACGAACGATTCTTTAAATGGAAGGAAGCGCCTGACGGTGGAAAATTGGGATGCCCCGGTGATTATTACGACGAATGTCCAGTTTTTTGAGTCTCTGTTTGCCAACAAACCCGGTAAATGCCGGAAACTTCATAATATTGCTAATAGTGTGATTATATTTGATGAAGCGCAGATGCTGCCGCTAAAATATTTGAAGCCTTGTATGAGGGTGATTACGGAGCTGGTGGAAAACTATGATTGTACTGCGGTACTGTGCACTGCTACCCAGCCGGCTTTAGAAAAATTCATTCCGGATGAGCAAAAGAGCAAAGAGATTTGTGAAAACACAGAAGAATTGTATCAATTTTTCAGGCGGACGACAATAAAACAATTAGGGAAGCAGCCGGATGATCAACTGGTTTACAGGCTGAATGAATGCCATCAAGTGCTTTGTATTGTGAATAGCCGTAAACAGGCACAACATCTTTATGAAGAAATGGATGACAAGAAGAATGTATTCCATTTATCCACTTATATGACTCCGGCTCATCGCAGGTACATATTGGAGGCGGTCAGGCAGAGACTGCAAAGCGGTGAGCCTTGCCGTCTGATAGCCACCAGCCTGATTGAAGCGGGAGTGGATGTGGATTTCCCTTGTGTTTACAGGGCAAAGGCCGGTCTGGATTCAATAATTCAGGCGGCCGGCCGGGGGAATCGTGAGGGCAGAAGGAAGGCAGAAGAATCTTTTGTCTATGTTTTTGATGCGGAGAAAAAATATACGGACTATTACCCGGCGTTTATTAACACCGGGAGAACGATTGTAAAGGAGGTAGAAGAAGACTATCAGGATATTGCCTTGCCGGAAGCGATAAAAAGCTATTTCGACCGGCTGCATAAAATTGCAGATACCGAATTGGATGATAAGGGAATTTTATCTATATTGGAAAAAGGAAGAAGAAGTTTCAGCTTTCCGTTCAAAGGTATTGCATCTGAATTCAAACTGATTGAGCAGAATACCAAGATGTTGATCATTCCGTTTGCAGTCAGAGGAAGCGTGTGGGAGAATGGACCGGAAGAAATAATCGCAAAGCTTCGGGCGGGAGAAATAAGCAGAGCATTGATCAGAGAAGCGGGGATATATGCGGTTAATGTATATGACCGCCAGTATAATGAGTTGCTTCGTTCAGGACAGATAGAGGCGGTTGATGAGGAGATGGCAATATTGTTGGATGAAAATATATATCACGAGAAGACAGGGCTTGGAATTGTAGTTGAAGAAGGTAAAGGTTTGTTTTTGTAGAGGTTATTGAAGTGAGAAGAAGCGGGAAAATTCCCGCTTCTTCTGTGCATCAAATATTAATATATACAGATTTCAACCCTCATCTTGTTCTGATGACAATTGAAGTTTATCTAACATAATAGGAAAAGTCAAGGAATAGAAAAAATTTACTTTTAACCATTTTTTTGGAAATAATATTGACGCATTACAAATTTTACATTATAGTATGTTTATAAATATATACAGGAAGGATAAAGGTAAGGATAGTATGGAGAAGCAGACAAGTTTTTTCCTTAAATATTTACCAATGAGGGTATCACTGGTCTCTATGAATGCAGCCAGGCTGCCAGCCTATCTTGGCTCTACACTTCGGGGAGTAATCGGAAAAGCATTGTATGAAGAAAAAGAAGCTTACAATTATCTTTATCGTAATCGTGTGCTGAGTGATGGACAGCGAGACATTGTAAATCCTTACATGGTGATTCCGGAAGGAGGTGAAGAAACAATCTATCAAAAGGGAGATGAACTGGTCTTTACTATTATTCTGTTTGGAGAAGCGGTACGATATATGGAGCCCTTGATCAACGCATTGCAAAAAATAGAAACATTAGGACTGGGTGCTTTGAGATATCCCTTTGTTCTAAAGCAGGTGCTGCATAGTCAGGAACAGCGTGTTATTTGGCAGAAGGGACATTTTCATCCGATTGCAGTAAGAAGTGTAGCATTATCTTATTGTGAGTTAGCAGATGTAAGCAGGGTGGCTGTTCATGTATGTACACCGCTGCGTATCCGGCGAAGCGGGAAGTTGATAGAAACCATTGATTTTCCGACAATTATTCGAAATATCACCCGCCGGATTGAGGCGGTGACAACACGTTATGGAGGTTGGATAGATACTCAGGAAGCCGCCCGTATCCAGGGGCTTGCTGAAGAAATCGAAATTGTCTATGAACAGTTAACCTTAAAAAGCATGGATCGATATTCAAATAGATTAAAAGAAAAAATGGATTTTAGCGGCTTACTGGGAAGCATAGAATTTGAAGGAGAACTGACACCATTCGTACCCTGGTTATATGCTGCACAGTCCATACATATTGGGCGTAATACTACATTTGGTATGGGCAGGGTTAGAGTTGAATTCATGTAAATTGCAGTAAGTTCCCTCACATCGGCGGGCATAATTACAAAAGAAAAAGGAGAAAAGTTTATGAATAATGAAAAAGCAAATGAGCAGTTGGTAAAGGATCAAAAGACCATCAATAATATTATCAATAATTATATTCAAAATGAAAAGAGCATTGTAAATCAATTATACTTTAAAACAATTCACGGTCCCACAATTGGAGGTTTCCGTGAGGATATATGGCGGGAGATGTTTGAACAGATTGTTCCTAAAAAATTTACGGTTGAACAGTCGGTGTTTCTAATTGATTCTAATGGAGGGGTATCGAAGGAAGTGGATCTGGCTATTTTTGATGAGATGTACACACCTTACATATTCCGTTATGGAAGAATGAAATTTCTTCCCATTGAGGCGGTAGTGGTTGTGGTTCAATGCAAAAGTACTTCATTTAATTCCAAAGAGCTAAATGAGTGGTCGGACAGTATAGCAGACTTGCAGACATCAAGCCGATCCTATACTAGAATAGCAGGTAAAATTATAAAAGGTGAAGAGATGCAAAAAAACAGTACACAGACTGCAACCCGTCCGCTGCGGATACTATGTTGTCTGCCCCAGACAGCCGAAATGGAGAAGGATAAGTCAGTGGAACTAATGTTTGACGCTGTTATCTATGCATTGAAAGATAAGGAGAAACTGAAAGTAAAATTTGACCGGCAAAAAGAGAGTTTGCAGCAATGGTATCTTGCGTTAAATCATGTGAACTTGAAGCCGGATCAGGAAGAGAAAATAGAAAAAGGCAGTGATCTTGCTAAGGTTAAGATGGAAAGTTATAAAGTTACGAATCAGGGGAAGGAAGTTTCGCTCCTATCATTCAATCTGCAATTGAATCAATTGCTGATGCTGATAAATAACCCTATATTATTTCCGCATCAGGCATATGTCGAGATGTTTAATAATGCTACGAGCGAGGAGGGAAAAGATGACGAAGCAGATTGCAGCACTTTCCATTAATAAAGTGCAGACATTTCTATTTGATGTAATTCATGCACATGTACAGGAGAAGCAGGTCGAGCAGGCAACGTTAAAAAATATTATGAACGCTTCCAAAGAAATCTCCAACGATTTCCAGCGAGTGATTAAGAGTAAGTTTGCCGGTGTAGAAATGCAGGAATTGTTGTCTTGTTCGGGGATGTATATTTTCAGTTGTGTATTGCCGGAGTCAGAGATTAAAAAACGGCTTAATGAATTGTTTTTAGATTATTATAAAAAATCGCAGGGAAAAAAACAGTTGCGGTATGTATGCTTTGAAGCAGGACAGCAAAGCGAAATTGAAGTGATTAATCGGGCAAAAGAGGAATTGAAGAAATCGGCGGTGATTACAGAAATCATAGAGAAGAATAAAGAATTCCTATTTTCCTTTCAACCGGCCCAAAATAATGACGAGTTCATGAACGACACTGGTCAATATCCAATGTTTGCTGCGGATATTAACGCATTGTTTAATCATAATGAGGCAGAGAATAAAAATCATTTCCGAATTGCAGTAATAAAAGCGGATTTGGATGGTATGGGAAAACTATTTAAAGAAATAAAAGATTATCAAGAGTATAGAGATATAAGCCGACGGCTTAATGCCGATATTTCTTTAAACGGATTACATCAGGCAGCGAAAAAAATTGCTCTTGATAATCAAAAGGAATGGCTGTTTCCGTTTTATATTGCTGGAGACGATATTTTCTTTGCTGTATCTGTAGCAAATTTGATTAAAGGAATTGATGTCTGCAGGCAGATATTGCAGGATATTAATAAAGCGATTGAAAAGATGCATCCGCAGAGAGACCTCATCACTATGAGTATCGGGGTCGAGATCACATTTAACAGAGAGCCTGTGCGCTACTATCTGAGCATGGTAGAAAAACAATTAAAGTGTGCGAAGGGATCATCAGAGGATAGTGAGCGGGCAAATAAAGTGTTGTCGAAATTTCTTCAAACCAAGATTGCAATTGGTGGAACAACCTATTATGATATCGATTACGCTGAAGTAAAACAATATAAAAAAAGATTTAAAGGAGCCAGAGATAAAAGGAAAATAGAAATTAACCGGGCGTTGGGAACTGTGCCTGTCTGGGCTTTTTTTCTTAACGAAGTGAAAGTATTAAATTCTGTGAGATCAGATGATAGTATAAAGGATTTGATTGGGACGCCCGGTTTTTATTATACATTACTCAATGCGCTTACAGAGGTGTATGATAATGATGTGAAATACTGCAATAATCTGCTGTATCATTTGCGGCCCAAATATCTGAAAAGCCCGCCCAAAGGAGAACAGGGAAAAGATCTGCGGAAAAAAGAACTGCTTTTAAATAGAGGAATTATTCGACAGTTATATCAAAAGACTTCGGATGGTGATCAAATCATCATAAATGAGGTGACCAAATATCGTCTGGAAGTTTATCTTAGGCTCATGATTCTATTCTCGGACGACCGGTTTCGGGTTCGGATAGTGGATGATAACAAAGGCAGTGATTTCAGGGAAGAGGACATTAAAAAAGAACTATTGCGTAAACCGATGCAGTATCTGTATGATAACTTGAAATGTGGTCATGGTTCAAAATTGATTCATTACTTTGCTAAATATCCTAATTATAAAGAGCATGATGAAAAGAAAGGGAAATATCTCCAACGGCTCCGCATTGAAAAATCAATGTTTTTCAGGCTGCGTGAAACGGGGAAAGTTAATGTTGAAAAAGCCGCGAATATGATTGAAATGCAAAATTCATCTAACGACAAAAAGTCGTCAGATATAAGTTTATCTCCTTATCGCATGGAGTTTCAAAAAGAAGAATTTTGCCGGGCGGCAAAAGATAGTGGACAGTGGACGACGGATTTTATAGATTCGTTGATGCTGCTGTATGAATATAATGACCTGATCATTCAGTTTTACCCTAAAAAGCGGAAAGGAGCATAAAGAAATGAAAGATATGGCAGCATTTAAAGTAGAGACATTGTCAAACCTGCTAATTGGCGGAGCTTCGGTTTCTTTTGAGATTGGTGGTATTGACCAGCATACGGTGGTAGACCGGGAGGAATTCCCCTATATTCCAGGATCAGCGATTAAAGGATCATTGCGGACGATCATTCGTGATGATAAAAGTAGTATGGCAAAAGAGATTACTAATTTATACATATCTTATCTGAAGGAGAAGCGGGATGAGGACAGGAAACTCATACAAGAATTTGTGAAAGAGAAAGAAAAATTGGACAGAATAGAAGCGGCGTATAAAAAGGTATTGCGGGATGCATCTGCCGAATACCTCTTTGGAATAAAAGGATTTGATCATACGCCCAAACTATTGTTTGAGGATCTGTTGTTGATTCCGGAGTTGCGAAACAAGGAAATGTGTTTTTCGATTGATATGAAAAATAATATCATTATAGGAGAAGAAAAGCCGGAATCGAATCCCCGCTCTTACAAGACGGCGAGGAGTGGACTTATATTTGAAGGAGCAGTACGTTTTTACCGACTGGGATTATTGGGTGAGAATGCAGAGGAGCTTTGCAGGGCATTTATTATCGAGAATTTGAAAAAATTTAACAGTGGAATTTATCGCCTTGGAAATTCAAAAAGCCGTGGTTATGGAAAGGTCAAGGTGATTCCTGCCGGTGAAAGCGAGGCGAACAAAGAATGAAAGATTATCAGGTGGAGTTAACAGCAACTGGTTTTATGACACAGATGCCTGATTCCCAAAAGGTGTTTGGAGCGTTGGTTTACCTATTTGCAGAGAAGTATGGTGATAAAAATGCGACAAGGTTGACTCAAGCGGTTTTAAATAAGCAAATACAACTGAAACTTTCCAACTTGATGCCATATGGTTATCTGCCAACACCTCAGGAATATCTTATGGACCTAATGATTCAAAATCAGAAGCAAGAGGATACACTGAGTAGAAAGGCAGCATATACCTGCATGAAGGAAAGAGATTATATTACCTTTCGGGGATTAGAGCAGGCAATGGTCGAGCCGGAGAGCTGTGTGGAAATTTTTCCTTATGTGAAGTGTGATATTCGGCAGCAGCAGCGGGCTTCTATCGATAGCGTAAGATATAATATTCCGGGAATGGAGAGCCAGCTTTATTCGGTGCCGACCATATTACTGACAGAAATAAGCTGCAATGAAAAAGGAGAGCGAAAAGAGAAGCCGGTAAGCAAGTTTATGTTTTATCTGCAGGTGGACGATAGTCAATTAAACAATGATTTGGTAGATATGCTAAAAGAATCGACCAGAATAGAGAGAGTTTTAATATTAGGAAAAAGGTCATCGCAAGGGTTGAATGTATTTAAAATAAGTAAGGTCATTAAGCAGGAACAGGGCAGTGGATCCGGGAAGAGATATCTGAATATGGGAATGCTGCTGCCGGATAAGATTGATTATAGATTCTCAATATTAAAAATATTTACATCGGAACGCCGTCCGTTTGCAATGCCGGGAGGATGGAATAAGAACGCCCAAAAATATTATATTAGTTTTATTGAACAAGGCAGTATTATATCTGCCCCGGATGGTGTCAGTCATGCAGGTAAATCTGTGGAATCACAGTTCAATAAAGCACGGGATATCGTATTTGGAAATGCATATTTGTATCCAATGCCGTTAAATGGGAGGATGATATAAGATGGAGAAGATAAACTATCGCTTGACGCCTCTATCCAGCTTGATTATATCGCCAAGGAATAATCTGGCGTTATATCGGGAACTTGGGGAATTTTCAATAGAACAGATAAGCGATTCTGATTGTTTGAAAAAAAATAAGCTAAGGGTAATATATCCTTTTTATCAATATGGAGAGTATGGAAAATATGAGGAGTATGTGCCTGGGAGTGGTGCATATTATCTGCCGGGCTCCTCAATAAAAGGGGCCCTATGCCAGAAAGATCAAGATGCCAATCAATTCATGGTAGATGATGTGGCGGTTCCGGCGGAGGCTATTGTTTTACGCAATCTGCAGAAGGTGCAGTATCTAAAAGAGGAAAAAAAGGCTTGTCAAGAACCGTTTTTTGATCATGTAGGAGTGGAGATGGTGAAGAAAGGGGTGGTGTTGAATGGTGAATGTTACAAAGATCAACTAGAAATATTCAAGGAACTTATATATAAGGCTAATCGGACAGCAAAGAAAAGAATTGGGAGCATGCGGGAACGCCTTTTGAGGCTTGAGCAAAAAGCATATAGCGATAAATTGTGCGGTGTTTTTCACGAGGTTGCTGAAAAGTTGGAGTGCGTTGCTGAGAATGATAATGTGTTTTTGCTGGGTGGATATAAAGGGCTTTTTCATTCGATGGAAGTAAAAGCGGATTTGCCGGAGACGGAAGGCGCTGTTTTCTTAGATCTTGAGGCTATGCTAACGCATGGCCTGGTAAAGATAGAAATTGTTTAGTCAATCAAACGAAAATACTCGTCTTATTACTCGATTACTTGTGCAATAATGTATTCACGCCGCTATATTATATTTATATGTATGAAAGAAAATTTAATACATACAGCAATCTGCATCTATAACATTAGCTGCCATATGATATGGTAGTAAAGTGCTGCGGTCAACGGTGGCATGCCAACACACATCTATTCGACTAAGTTAGTTCTGAGAGTGTGATAAGTGCGAATATGAAGTGAACATAAAAGTTCCGGGAGCTTCGCACCAAAAATAGTGCACAATAATATATAAAATATGTAAGAAAACCTTTTTAAAGTTGTAAAAGCGAAGAAACCCTGTTATAAAGTTATTAGTTATTAATAAAAATGTAGGTGTAATATTGTACATTTTTGCGGTCGGCTCCCGTGTGGGGCCGTGGATTGAAATTGCTAACATGGATGCAATTGCATCAATTGCGCTATGTCGGCTCCCGTGTGGGGCCGTGGATTGAAATTTTAAGCGCTTCTTTATCTTCGTCATCTATCTCTGTCGGCTCCCGTGTGGGGCCGTGGATTGAAATTGTTTACTAGATTCGTGGTTATCTCGCTTGCATTGGTCGGCTCCCGTGTGGGGCCGTGGATTGAAATGGAGAGTCCTTGACTTATTCTACATAAACAAACAGTCGGCTCCCGTGTGGGGCCGTGGATTGAAATCATATATTTCATATAGTGTTGTAATGCCAGAATGGTCGGCTCCCGTGTGGGGCCGTGGATTGAAATATCATCCGTCGTCCTGGTGGCGATAAACTGTATGTGTCGGCTCCCGTGTGGGGCCGTGGATTGAAATTGATTCAATGTGCGCCAATACATAGCATGCGAAACGTCGGCTCCCGTGTGGGGCCGTGGATTGAAATTTCATGCTTTCGCTGCAATTCCATTACATAGTCGTCGGCTCCCGTGTGGGGCCGTGGATTGAAATGTGGCTCATACTCCACAGCCAATAATCATAAAGGTCGGCTCCCGTGTGGGGCCGTGGATTGAAATCTGTATTGGAGGAATAACAATGGCTGTAAACATAGTCGGCTCCCGTGTGGGGCCGTGGATTGAAATCCTGATTCACCGTCCCAACCATCAAGGTCAGCTTGTCGGCTCCCGTGTGGGGCCGTGGATTGAAATATCAATTCCATTCGGGGACAAAAAAGCCTGTCTCGTCGGCTCCCGTGTGGGGCCGTGGATTGAAATTTAAGAAGAAATTCGGAAAATCGGTCGAAACAAGTCGGCTCCCGTGTGGGGCCGTGGATTGAAATCGTTTAACATAGCAGTAGTAAATTCCATGCCCTGGTCGGCTCCCGTGTGGGGCCGTGGATTGAAATCACACTGCATCATACAAAAAATCTGATTGACAAAGTCGGCTCCCGTGTGGGGCCGTGGATTGAAATATTTCCCTTAGTGCAAGTGCTACATCCATTAATGGTCGGCTCCCGTGTGGGGCCGTGGATTGAAATTTCTGACTTCTCTTAATGTTTCTGGTGTCTTTCGTCGGCTCCCGTGTGGGGCCGTGGATTGAAATCAGTAATTTTTTTAGATAAATTGAATCCATCACCGGTCGGCTCCCGTGTGGGGCCGTGGATTGAAATTTTCCAGTTCTGCGATCGCCCGAAATATCGGGTGGTCGGCTCCCGTGTGGGGCCGTGGATTGAAATTAGAAAATCTTCATCAGCGTATTGTCTATACACGTCGGCTCCCGTGTGGGGCCGTGGATTGAAATAGCCTCTGGCCTTTGACATTTACCAACATCGCAACGTCGGCTCCCGTGTGGGGCCGTGGATTGAAATCCAATTGCAATAAACAATTATGGGTTGTATATGGTCGGCTCCCGTGTGGGGCCGTGGATTGAAATAATAAATGAATAAGGAAACATCAACATTTTTCCACACGTCGGCTCCCGTGTGGGGCCGTGGATTGAAATTGGATTAAATTGAATATTTTTGAATGAATTGGAACGTCGGCTCCCGTGTGGGGCCGTGGATTGAAATAAGAATATTGCGTTCAATCGTTTCCTTCGTGACTGTCGGCTCCCGTGTGGGGCCGTGGATTGAAATCAATCAATGTCGCTGATCTTAACATGTTCGAATTGTCGGCTCCCGTGTGGGGCCGTGGATTGAAATTAATTACTTCTTGTGATTCTGAATCTAATTCCTTGTCGGCTCCCGTGTGGGGCCGTGGATTGAAATTTATAATTGCTGTCCATCCCGTGTATTTAAGTGGGTCGGCTCCCGTGTGGGGCCGTGGATTGAAATAATAATTCGCCTTCGTCAATCACTTCTTCATTCAAGTCGGCTCCCGTGTGGGGCCGTGGATTGAAATCAGTAAGTACGAATTATCAGGTGTCCAGATTTTGTCGGCTCCCGTGTGGGGCCGTGGATTGAAATAATAAATTCAATTGCCTTATTCCCATTGCTATAGCGTCGGCTCCCGCGTGGGGCCGTGGATTGAAATCTTTTTGAAAAAATAAATGGCAACCGTCTTCATCCAGTCGACTCCCGTGTGGGGCCGTGGATTGAAATTAACCAGATCATATATTTATCTGACCTTATTACATCGGCTCCTATGTGGAACCGCGGATTGAAATTTTAGCGAGTTACAATTGTGTTTTTCCAACGACAGTCGGCTCCTGTGTGGGATCGTGAAATTAAAATAAAAACAAGATAGAATTGATAAAAATTGGAAAAACATGTATAATCCTAATTAAAAACATAGTAATACTTTGCAAAAGAAAATATCTATTAACAAACCACGGAAAGAGGTGAGGCAATGAGTTATGGAGTTAGAGTGGAATGTTGGGGTGACTATGCACTTTTTTCAAGACCGGAATTAAAAGTGGAAAGAGTGTCTTATGATGTCATTACCCCCTCGGCAGCAAGGGGGATTTTGGAAGCCGTATATTGGCACCCCGGTATGCGTTGGTTTATCGACCGAATTTACGTTTGTAATCCGATTCGATATACTAACGTCCGCAGAAATGAAGTGAAGGATACTGTGTCGGCAAGCAATGCAATGTCGATTATGAACGGAGCTAGAAAGGAAATGTATATAAATACATCTGAAAGTATTCAGCAGCGGGCGGCGATGGTATTAAAAGATGTGCGGTATGTGATTGAAGCGCATTTTGAATTAACTGGAAGTGCGAATGAGAGTGATAGTCACGGCAAATTTAAAGATATTATCATGAGGAGATTACGAAGAGGGCAGTGCTATCATCAGCCTTATTTTGGTTGTCGGGAATTCCCGGCAAATTGTCGAATGTTCGAGAAGGAAGAGATATTAACGGCATATGAGATGGTAGATGAAAAAGATTTTGGTATCATGCTGTATGATATGGATTACCAAGCAGATGATGGGATTCAGCCGATGTTTTATCGCGCGGTAATGAAAAGAGGCGTCATTGAAGTGCAGGCGCAGGAGGTGCTCAGATGATATTACAGGCACTTACAGAATATTACAATCAGCTTTTAAGCAAAGGTAAGGTACCGGAACCGGGCTGGTGCACTGCAAATGTTTCTTTTGCATTATCAATCAACGATGAGGGTGAACTAATCAATATACTTTCTTTAAAGCAGGAAGTAGAGCGGGGGAAAAAGAAAGTTACAGTGTCTCGAAAGATAAAAGTACCTGAGCAGGTGAAAAAAGCATCAGGGGTTGCAGCAAATTTTTTATGTGAGAATTCATCTTATTTACTGGGGATTGATGATAAGGGGAAAGCGGAACGTGCATTGCAATGCTTTGAAGCGTGCAAAGCCCGGCACAAGGAAATTTTGACCGGCGTAGATAATGGTGCGGCAACCGCAGTAATTAATTTTTTTAATAAATGGATCCCGGAGAAGGCACAAAAACACCCAATTCTGGAAGAGTGGTTGGAAGAAGTTATTTCCGGTGCTAATATTATATTCAGTTATAAGGGTGAATATGTTCAGGACATCCCGGAAGTAAAGGATGCATGGAGAAAGGCAGCAAAAGAAAATGATAATGCTCATGTCATGCGTTGCCTGGTTAGTGGTGAAAGGGCTCCAATAGCAAGGCTGCATCCGAGTATCAAGGGGATTAAGGGAGCGCAGTCGGTTGGTGCATCTTTGGTTTCTTATAATGCGCCGGCATATGAGTCTTATGGCAAAGTCCAAAGTTTTAATGCACCGGTGAGTGAAGTGGCTGCATCTGCATATACATCGGCCTTAAACTATATGCTGAGCAGTACTGATTATAAGCGCTTTATTGGCGATACGACGGTATTATATTGGGCAGAAGATGGCGAAGAAGTATATCAGGAGATGACTAATGTGATGCTATGGGGCGATGCTGAAAATCAGATTTTAGATGAGGATTTATCTGGAATTGTAGAAAAAATTGCAAAGGGAGAAGCAGCAGATTTGGCTGGCATTCCAGTAGATCCGGATAATCGATTTTATATGTTGGGAATTGCGCCGAATGCGGCGAGATTGTCTGTGCGATTTTTCTGGCAGGATAGTTTTGGAAAGTTCGTAGAAAATATTGAGTCACATTATAGACGTTTAGAGATTATTAAGCCGGAATATGAAAAAAAAGCAAAGCTGCCATTGTGGCGTCTGCTTCAGGAAACAGTAAATCCAAATTCCAAGGACAAAGCTGCATCACCGTTGATGGGCGGGGCTGTTCTGAGGTCTATTTTAAACAATTCGCCTTATCCGATGGCATTATTGAATAATACGATGATTCGGCTCCGGGCGGAGAAAAGAGTTTCTTACGGAAAAGCATCAATAATTAAGGCCTACTGGTCTATGAGCGGCCGGAAAGAAAATAAGGAGGTATTGCAAGTAATGTTAAATGAAGAGTCAACTAATGTACCTTATGTTCTTGGCAGAACATTTGCGGTGCTAGAGGCAGTGCAGGAAACAGCAAATCCAGGAATCAAGTCAACAATAAAAGACCGCTATTTTAATTCGGCGGCATCAACTCCGAGCATCATTTTCCCGATACTTCACAAGTTGGCAAATAGTCATTTGAAGAAAATCGGAAGGGATAAAGAAGGGTTAAAAATTTACTATAGTCAACTAATTGGTGAACTGTCAGATAAGATTACAATGAGCCAGATCCCGATACCAAAGCGGATGGGATTGGAAGACCAGGGAATCTTTATACTGGGCTATTACCACGAAACACAGAAACGTTATGGGAAGAATAAGGAGGAGAAGTAAATGTCTGAAGTGATTAAAAACAGGTATGAGTTTGTTGTTCTATTTGATGTGGAAAATGGCAATCCAAACGGAGATCCCGATGCGGGGAATATGCCGCGTATCGACCCGGAAACGGGGTATGGCTTGGTAACGGATGTGTGTTTGAAGCGGAAAATAAGAAATTATGTGGAAACGGTAAAAGAAGATACAAAAGGGTATCGTATTTACATAAAAGATAATGTACCTTTAAATCGCAGTGATGCAGAAGCATATGCTCATATTGGTATTGAAGATAAAAAGGAAATCAAAAATGTTAAAAAGAATGATCCTGATGTCGATGTAAAAATCAGAAATTTTATGTGTGGTAATTTTTATGATATCAGAACTTTTGGAGCAGTCATGACGACCTTTGTGAAAGATGCTTTGAATTGTGGACAAGTCAGAGGGCCGGTGCAGTTAGGTTTTGCCAGATCGATTGATCCAATTGTTCCTCAGGAGGTGACAATTACGAGAGTCGCCATTACGACTGAGAGTGATGCAGAGAAGAAAGGGACGGAAATGGGGCGGAAACATATTGTCCCATATGGACTTTACAGAGCTGAAGGATATATATCTGCAAATCTGGCACGCAGAATTACCGGGTTTAATGAAGCAGATTTGGATTTATTGTGGTCTGCTTTGATTAATATGTTCGAACACGATCATTCGGCAGCAAGAGGAAAAATGGCGGTTAGAGAACTTATTGTTTTTAAGCATGACAACGAACTCGGAAATGCGCCGTCTTATAAATTATTTGATGCTGTGCAGGTCAGCAAGAAGGAAGGGGTGGAATCGCCGAGGAATTATTCCGATTATACAGTGGAACTTCTGGAATCACAGATTCCCGAAGGCGTGACCTGCACCCGGGAAATATAATGTATCAGGAAGAAGAGCTCCTTTTGCTGTCAGGGTTGCAGCATTTCGCCTTTTGCCGAAGACAGTGGGCGCTGATTCATATTGAGCAGATATGGAAAGAAAATCTAAAAACAGTAGAAGGAGCCATCCTACACGAGAAAACCCACGATGAGTATTTTACCGAAAAGAGAAATGATTTGATTATAAGCCGCGGTATGCGCGTATTTTCATATTTATTGGGGATTACTGGTGCGTGTGATGTGGTAGAATTTCACGCATCAGATGAAGGGATACCGATTAAAGGTCGTGAAGGAAAATGGCAAGTAATACCGGTAGAATACAAACGGGGAAAGCCCAAGGAGCACAATGCAGACCGGTTGCAGATTTGTGCACAGGCTATGTGTCTGGAGGAAATGCTGGTATGTGATATTAAAAAAGGCTATTTATACTATGGGGAACTCAGACGTCGGGAAGAAGTTAATATGACCGAAGAACTGCGCGATCAGGTAAAAGGCTGTCTGGAGGAAATGCATATGCTTTACCACAGAGGACATACGCCGAAGACAAAACCTGGTAAGTTCTGTAAGTCTTGTTCTTTGGAAGACTTATGTGTACCGAAGCTTTGTAAGGATATTTCTGCGGCTGCTTATATAAAAAAGTATGTGGAGGAAAATAGTCTATGAGACATTTTTTGAATACACTATTTATATTAACTGAGGATAGCTATTTAACGTTGGATGGCGAAAATATTGTTGTGTTGAATGGCAAAGAAACAAAAGGCAGATTTCCTCTGCATACAATGGAATGCATTTTGTATTTTGGATATAAAGGAGCAAGTCCGGCATTATTGGGGGCGTGCGCTGAGCGTGGAATTTCATTTTGCTTTTTAAAACCCGGTGGTAGATTTTTGGCACGTGTTTGTGGTAAAACCCGAGGGAATGTTTTGCTCAGAAAGAAACAATACCGCATATCTGATGATGAAGCAGAGAGTTGCCAGATTGCGAAGTCATTTATTATTGGAAAGATATATAATGGCCGCTGGATTCTTGAGCGGGCAACCAGAGATCATGGTTTGCGGGTAAACGTTGAAAAGTTGAAGAAAACCTCAGGCAATCTGGCAGAGATGCTTAAAATGGTGGATAAGTGTGTAGATCTGGATACTCTGCGTGGCATAGAGGGTAAAGCGGCACAAGAATATTTTGATGTATTTGACGAATTGATTTTGCATAACGAAGAGTATTTTTATTTCCGCGGGCGTACAAGACGTCCACCCCTGGATAATGTGAATGCATTATTGTCTTTCGCATATACTCTGCTGGCAAATGACTGTACAGGAGCTTTGGAAAGTGTAGGGCTGGATGCGTACGTTGGTTTTTTACATCGGGACAGACCGGGGCGTGAATCTCTGGCGCTGGATTTGATGGAAGAACTGCGCGGAGTTATTGCGGAACGCTTTGTCCTCTCTCTTATTAATGGGAGAGTCATGCTGCCAAAATATTTTCTTCAAAAAGAAAATGGGGCAGTTCTTTTGAATGAGGAGGGGCGAAAAGCATTTTTAGCTGCATGGCAGAAGAAAAAACAGGAGACGCTTACGCATCCGTTCTTAAAAGAAAAGATACCGTGGGGATTGATACCGTATGTACAGTCTCTGCTGTTAGCCCGCTATCTGAGAGGAGATATGGATGCTTATCCACCATTTTTCTGGAAATAATAAGATACATGGAGAGAACGATATGCTTGTGCTAATTACTTATGATGTGTGTACCGAAGACGCAGACGGTAAGAGAAGACTCCGGCAAGTTGCAAAGCAATGTGTAAACTATGGGCAGCGTGTTCAGAATTCGGTATTTGAATGTAATGTGGATGCGGCGTTGTGTAAGCAGATTCAGCATAAATTGCGTTCAATTATTGACGAAGATCGAGATAGTCTTCGGTTTTATTATATTGGAAATAATTATAAGACAAAGGTAGAGCATTTTGGCGCGAAGAAGTCGTATGATGCAGAGGATATTCTGATGATTTAGTGCGAGCGGGAAGTGAACATAAAATCTCCGGGAGCTTCGCACCAGATAATCAGAATAAAATGTATATAACAACAAGAAGTTATTGCTTAAAAGAATAGAAAATTGTTGAATAGTAACAAGTTAAAGAGGTTACTGAACGAGGATTTGTCTGTTTTTGCTGTCTCAGCCTTCCGGGGCTGAGTGGATTGAAATCTGCATCAGGATTGTTCATCACTTTCGGAATTAAGTCTCAGCCTTCCGGGGCTGAGTGGATTGAAATTTCAACAAAATGCAAATACATTTCAAAGTTTTCAGTCTCAGCCTTCCGGGGCTGAGTGGATTGAAATTAGTTGCCATAATATGTTATTCTCCTTTTATTATGTCTCAGCCTTCCGGGGCTGAGTGGATTGAAATTCCAACCCGCAGCTTGAATAATGTTGAATCAATAGTCTCAGCCTTCCGGGGCTGAGTGGATTGAAATATTCAGGTATCCAACCGCTCCGCTACCGGTTCCCCGTCTCAGCCTTCCGGGGCTGAGTGGATTGAAATCCTGGTCATTAATCCAGTAGCATGACAATCATATGTCTCAGCCTTCCGGGGCTGAGTGGATTGAAATTCCTTTATCTATTAAGCAATGATTTACGCTTTGGGTCTCAGCCTTCCGGGGCTGAGTGGATTGAAATTGTTTACTAGATTCGTGGTTATCTCGCTTGCATTGGTCTCAGCCTTCCGGGGCTGAGTGGATTGAAATTAGGATTCGTATTGATATTAGCAGAGCTTTCAATGTCTCAGCCTTCCGGGGCTGAGTGGATTGAAATCCTGTCCTGCTATCTGCTGTAATCCAATCATTACCGTCTCAGCCTTCCGGGGCTGAGTGGATTGAAATCCTGGTCATTAATCCAGTAGCATGACAATCATATGGTCTCAGCCTTCCGGGGCTGAGTGGATTGAAATTCAATATTGCACCATTTTGTAACACGTTGTTTTCGTCTCAGCCTTCCGGGGCTGAGTGGATTGAAATTCAAGGAATGCATAAAATAATTCTTGCGCTTTCGCAGTCTCAGCCTTCCGGGGCTGAGTGGATTGAAATATCTAGGCATCTTTTATTCAATTGGCTCATTTTAGTCTCAGCCTTCCGGGGCTGAGTGGATTGAAATCCGGATGGATTTACATTTCCTACAATAGCAACTTTGTCTCAGCCTTCCGGGGCTGAGTGGATTGAAATCCATTTCTTTTGCTTCCATAGCCGAATTGCTAGGTCTCAGCCTTCCGGGGCTGAGTGGATTGAAATACCTTGAAGATCAGCATGTGCATTATTTAAGTCGTCTCAGCCTTCCGGGGCTGAGTGGATTGAAATAAAGCAAAGCATATAGCCAGTCATGGCATGTTTTGTCTCAGCCTTCCGGGGCTGAGTGGATTGAAATCAAATCTCCTTCATAACCAGAATTGGAAGATGCTACGTCTCAGCCTTCCGGGGCTGAGTGGATTGAAATTCCCCTTAATAGTAGATTTCGTCCTTAAACATATCGTCTCAGCCTTCCGGGGCTGAGTGGATTGAAATCGGTTTGCAGACTGGAAAGTCTTTTTTAATTGTAAGTCTCAGCCTTCCGGGGCTGAGTGGATTGAAATTCTGAGTCTGTCTGATACCCGCGATAAGACGGCGGTCTCAGCCTTCCGGGGCTGAGTGGATTGAAATCTGAATAAGCTATTCCATTATTATAAAAATAAATGTCTCAGCCTTCCGGGGCTGAGTGGATTGAAATTGAATTTTCACCCGGAAGAACCGGAAATAACTAAGTCTCAGCCTTCCTGTTATTCGTAAGTTTATCTGTTCCAGATTTCTTTCATTTCAGTCAAATTAAAAGAAGGTACAGTGTAAAATAATCCAATGCAAAATACGACAGATTGTTTTATCTTGTACCTTCTTGT
>Ga0153940_1000050_pt1 | contig 78476 bp, 64 predicted proteins | sample TSNJ024MetaG_FD_104736 | JGI IMG/M metagenome (GOLD analysis project Ga0153940, IMG submission 104736) | Attine ant fungus gardens microbial communities from New Jersey, USA - TSNJ024 MetaG | ecosystem: Host-associated > Fungi > Mycelium > Unclassified | place: USA: New Jersey, Brendan T. Byrne... | reverse complement strand
CTGTCATTCTGAGCGTAAGCGAAGAATCTCACCTCTGGAATTTCGTAAACTTTTAGTGTATAAGATTCTTCGCTGCGCTCAGAATGACACTTGGCAAATATTGGTTTCCGAACCTACTCTAATCAGCAAATTCAGCATGTCACCGAACTTCAATGTTATGACAGCAAATATTTGCTAATGCAGTACCTTCTGCTTGAAATGTGATTCCATTCGCTTTAAGTTCTGTAAAAATAAGCATGCTCATAGCTGCTTGACCGTCATTGATAAAAATTTCCAAGGAATAGCTATCTATGATGATACGAATTTTAATTTTATTATCTGCCGAAGAAACTTTTACTTTTCTCGTCATGATTATATCTCTGGTAATTCCGGAGAACTCCCTGCTCATTTCTACTTCTTCCTCTTTGCGGTTATATGTAACTGACGAATACTTTCCGTTACCAACAGCCACTTTAAGCGTAAATGACTCATATTCGCCATCTACGAGTTCAACAGTCAGATCGTTATGCCTTCCCTGAATATTATCTAAGCTAACCTCATCTCTAATATATTGTTCATTAAATGTTGTCTTGTTTACATAATATTCCATAATCTCTCTGACCGGTTCCTGATATATTCTTCCATTTTCAATTCTCAGCTCACGCGGGATACTCATCATACCACTCCACTCAAAGGATTTAGGGTAAAAATGATTATCCCATGACTGCAGCCAACCGATCATGATACGTCTTCCATCCTCTGTTTCCAAAGTCTGTGCCGCATAGTAATCTAAACCATAATCAATAGCCTGAATATTTTCTCTTTGAAATTTCCCTGTTTCTTTATCGAAGTGCCCCACTATACCTGCCGTACAATTCCCATTATGAAATTCTTCATTTGCTTCTACTTCCTGTGGTGAAAAAATAAGTACCTTCTTACCATTTAGTTCAAAATAGTCGGGACATTCCCACATCTTCCCTAATTCGTTGTTACTCTGATCCAAAACCGATACAAATTCCCAATTTATAAAATCTTTGGTCTTGTACATTAAAATTTGTCCACTGCCATCTGCCGCCCTGCTGCCTACAACCATATAAATAACGTTTCCATCACTATAGATCTTAGGATCTCTAAAATCCTCCTGGCTGCTTCCCTCCGGCAGCTGCTCTGATGTAATCACCGGATTCATAGAAATTTTTTCATAATTAATCCCATCGCCAATAGCAATACACTGTGTTTGTCTGCATACTGGCACACTATTTCTATCAAGGGTATTCTTAACTCCGGTATATGCTAACACGTGTTTTCCTTCCCACTCAATTGCACTGCCTGAAAAACATCCCTGGCTGTCATATTCCGTATCCGGAGCCAATGCACACGGCAAATACTCCCACTTCAAAAAGTCACGTGTTTTTACATGACCCCAATGTATAGGCCCAAAGGCCACGCCATAAGGGTGATATTGAAAAAACAGATGATATTCTCCATTGTACTTAGAAAATCCATTGGGATCATTCATCCATCCAACAGGAGAACATACATGAAATAATGCTTTTTTCATTTCTTTATCTCTGCTTATGGCTGCTGTTTCATAATTTCGTGCTCTCTGTAATATTTCGCTCATAATTCTCTCCATTGCTGTCATAGATATATTTTTTAAATAAGCGGCAATCATAAATCATTGCCGCTGTTACAGTTCAGTCTTCGGCTGAACCGCAATAAGAATTGCAGGCATAAAAGCCTGAAAACACCTTGCGGGACAGTCGAAGACTGAATAGTAACCTGCTGCTTACTTGTTTTCCTGATATCTGTCATAAGCTGACTGCCATGCGGCAACCACTTCATTCATTCCATTAGATTCAAGTGTCTTAATATATCCTTCCCACTCTTTTTCAACACCGCCATATATGATCCAATTAGCCGAAGTCTCTGTAACATAGGCATTCAAATCACTTATATGTTCATTAACTGTATCTATTTCTTCTAATGAATATACAACACTTGGATAAAATTCATAATTATCCACTTTTTCAAACCAAATATTTTTCAAGTCATCTATTCTTTCCTGAGCACGCTCTTCCATATAGTAATACGTATCATAATCTGAGCTCAGCTGTCTGTAAGGGGACTTTAATTCTGTTTTTGCTTTTAAATCGCCGCCTGCTACCGCCGTTTCTATATACACACCGTTTTCATCAGGTTCGCTTTCAAAATATTCTCCAATCGGACCATAAGCGATCTGCATACTGAGAACAGGTTCATATATCTGATCGATCCATTTCATTAACAATTCAGGATTTTCACAAGTGCTTGTAACTGCAAAACGGTCATGTTTTGTTGTTGGCTGCTCATTTAAATTGACTCCCAGATTTCCATCGGCATCAGATAAAAATGTCAGATATTCATACTGTTCTGCATTATCACCTACCACTTCTGCTATTTCCCACCATGAGAAAACTCCCAGTCTTGCATCATCACCTGATCCTTTTGCAATATATTGACTATCATCCTGTGAAAATATCTCAATATCTATCAAACCCTCTTCATACCATTGATGAAAATAAATCATCGCCTCTTTGTAGTTCTCTGTCGCCGACTGATAATATGCCGTACCATCTTTGATTGCTCTATGGCTTTCGATACCATTTACATCTTTGTTTGACGTATAATCTGTGAATCCAAATGCTGAGAAAAGACTTCCCATATCGGCACACCAATGCCCCCATTCGAATGATAATGGAATTTCATCTGTTGGATCGCCATTACCATTACAATCATTTTCTTTAAATGCCACCAATACATCATGCAGTTCCTCAATTGTTGTCGGCATATCCATATTTACAGCCTCAAGCCACTGCTTATTAATCGCCATGAACTGTGGAATAGCTCCAATTTGATACTCATTTCCGTCAGAATAAGTAAATCCCATCTCAGTGATCGTAGGCAAGGAATAAATATGCCCGTCGGGCATTGTACATGTCGCTAACAATTCCGGCCGCTCTTTGATGACTTGACTTAAATTTGGCATTGTTTCCTCATTAATATAGTCTTCCAGAGGAATAAAAATGCTATTTGCTCCATTTGTAATCAATTCATAATCTGTCAGATCAGCACCCATGAACGCGTCAGGCAGATCTGTTCCTGAATTTAGAACCAAATTCTTCTTTTCTAATAAAGCATCCCCTGATACACAAGTCCAATCAATGCTCACCCCCATGGCTTCATTCATTTGTTGAATAACCGGCTTCTCACTATTGTCCGGAGAAAGAGAACCAACTCCCGCAAAAATCTCAAATTCCTTGACTGCAGTTCCCCCATTTGAATCTCCAGTACTTTCTGGTTTCCGGGTTCCTCCACATGCCGTCATCGAAACTGTCATTACAACTGACAACATAATGCTTGTTACTTTTTTCATTAACTTACTCATCGTTAAAATCCTCCTTTTTTATCTTCAGACTAGTACATCATTGTGCAAATGATTGAGTAATAAGCACAGGATATTCGTATCAGAATCGTTCAGACAGTCCGCAGGCGTAGCGGGCTACGTCAAGGAATGGCTGGGCGATTCTGATGCGGATAGCCGAAGCTTATTGCTCGATTATTTGTGCAATGATGTACTAGCCCTTTACAGCACCAACCATAAAGCCCTTTTCAAAATACTTCTGTACAAATGGATAGGCAATCAACATAGGTACTGCCCCCACTACCATTGAAGAAAACTTGATCAATTCAGTAACTCGATTAGCCGCTGCATATCCGCCATCCATACCGCTCATTGAATTTGCCGACGCCTGACTTTGAATGAGTACTTGCCGTAAAACCAGTTGAAGCGGATACTTACTCTTATCATTTATGTAAAGCAAGGAAGTAAACCAATCATTCCAAAAAGCGACCATTGCAAAAATTACCATAACTGCAACAATAGGTTTTGCAAGCGGAAGTGCTATTTTAATAAATGTACCTATATTGCTGCAGCCATCAACTTTGGCTGCTTCATACATTTCCTTAGGAATACTGGTTTCAAAGTATGTGCGGGTCACAATTACGTTAAAAACCGATACTGCTCCGGGCAAAATCAATGACCACATCGAATCCATCAATCCTGTCTTTGCTACTACAAGATAAGTAGGAATTAATCCTCCACTCAAATACATTGTAATCACATAGAATACCATGATTCCTTTTCTTCCCGGCAATTCTGGTTTTGATAACGGATACGCTGTCATTAGTACCATTGCCGTTGTAAACACCGTACCAACAATGGTGTAAAAAATACTATTCAAATAACCGGTAGCTATAGCCTTTTCCTGGAATACCTTGATATAACCCTCTAAGGTAAAATTTGATGGAAATAAAAATGTCTTTCCTGCATACACATCATAAGGATCAGACAGTGATGCTATAACAACGTAGTACAAAGGGTACAACACAATGACTACACAAACGATGATAAAAAGTAATATCATTATTTCTATAATTTTATCTGACCCAATTTTCCTGCTCTTTTTACCTGACTTCATTTTCTTCCCTCCCATCTATACAAAACTGATTCCCGAAGCCTTTTTGGCTATCCGATTTACAATAAACAGCAACACCAAATTAATTGCTGTATTAAACAAACCTACTGCCGTTGAAAAACTGTACATCGCCTTTAACATACCTTGCTCATATACATAAGTAGCAATTATCCCGGAGGTTGCTGCGTTTAAATCCGTTTGTAACAGGAAGGCCTTTTCAAAGCCAACATTCATCAGATTTCCAAAAGACATAATCAGATTAATAATAATGATCGGTACTAACGCAGGTAAATCTATATGTATCATCCTTTGCAGCGTATTAGCGCCGTCAACTTTTGCAGCCTCATGAAGAGATGCATCAACACTGGACAAGGTTGCTATATAAATAATCATTCCCCAGCCTGCATCCTGCCATATGGAAGAAGCAATATATATCGACCTGAAATTCGAGGCTTGATCCAGCAGCCCAACAGATGTGTCTCCTCCCAATGCTGATACTATTGTTGTGATCAGTCCGCCATAAGGAGAAAGAAAAACCCGGAGCATACCGCAAACGATCATGATTGATACAAAATGCGGAGCATACAATATTGTCTGCGCAACTTTTTTAAATCTCTTGAATCTCAGCTGATTCATCAACAATGATAAAATAATCGGAATAGGAAATGACCATAATATGGAATATAAGCTTAATAAGACTGTATTTTTTATCAATTGTAAGCTTTTATAGTTATTGAAAAACTTTTCAAACCACTTTAATCCCACCCATGGACTTCCACTAAATCCAAGTGCTGCACTAAAATCTCTAAATGCAATCTGTATTCCATACATCGGAATGTATTTATATATGAGTGTAAGTATAATTCCGGGAAGCAGCAGCAAATATAAATCCCAACAGCTTAACATTCTCTTTTTCAATGGCTTATGTGTGGCTGCAATTACTGTTCCTTTTTTCGTTTTTCTCATTATATTTCCCCCTCGACAACTTAGGTGAATGTTATGAATACGTATTCGTAGTTTGTTAAATATAAAGCATTGTATAACAATGCTTATATTACAATTATTTTACAGTTACATTTTTCTTGACTTTCATTGTACTTTCTCTAACCACCACCCTTGTTTCTAATTGATATCTTACGCATTTTTCCTGATCCTCCCCTCTTTTATCAATCAATTGCAGTAAGCGTTCAACAGAAAGTCTTCCAAGTTCTTCTATCGGTTGTGCCACACTTGTAAGCGTTGGATTAGTAACTTTCCCTATAAAAGTATTATCGAAACCGATCAAAGCAGCATCCCCCGGCATCTTGATATTTAGTTCCTTTAACATTTCCATAATCTTAATGGCCTGTACGTCACTATTTGCAAAAATACCAACCCCGCCACTTAAACATTCCTTTTCAATCTGTTTTTTTAATTGGTTCATTACCTCTTTATCATCTTTGCCATTAATATATAAATAGTGATTCTCCATATCAATACCATTCTCAACTAACTGGCTTTTAAATCCTTCTTCTTTCTCATCGCCCAGCCCACCAACAAATATAAAGCTTTCATAACCAATGCTTAATAAATGTTTTGCAACACCCACTCCGGCATCAAAATGAGAAATGTAAACCGAATCAATATTTTTCAAGTCCATTGTTGCAGAAACTAAAGGCAGTTTATACTCAGACCGCTCTGTTATGTATTCTTTTGTATCAATTACAGGCACTAGCAAAACACCATCTGCATGATATTGTTTTAATAAAGTTAAAAACTTATCTTCTTTGTTTTTTGAATAACTACTGTTAAATAGCATTATATTATAGCCCTGCTTACCGGCTTCATTCTCAATGACCTTAACCAATTCAGCAAAGAAAGGGTTACTTATATCCGTAACGATCAATCCTATAAGAAATGTTTTATTTCCAACTAGACTTCGTGCGATTATATTCGGTTGAAAGTCGTGTTCTTTGGCACAGTCCAACACTTTTCTCGTAACTTCAGGATTCACCGATTTGTTTCCATTTAAAACACGTGAAACAGTTGCTTGTGAGACCCCTGTAAGTCTTGCGATTTCTGTCATTGTAATCATCAGGAATCCTCCTATTCAGTATGTGAATACGTATTCTCTTTGTTTTCTTTAACTTTACTACTATTCCCTTCCGCTGTCAATCCCGAATAATATTTTTGACTTTTTATACTGCAATCGTCGTTTTTTTTTGTATGTTTTTACTAAAAAAGAGGAGAGGAAGAGGAGAGGGCTAAAAAGTTAAACATGTGGGCTGCCAGGACGCTGCTATGTACGAGGAGAGGTGCGGTGCTGTTTAACTCATTTACATTACAGTTCAAACTCTTGTCAACCACTTAAATTTGTGTTATCATATCTGACATTGGAGTGATAGGTTAATATGAAAGAAAAGAGCAGTTTAAAACAGAAATGGGAAAACATCTGGTATTACTATAAAATTCATATAATCGCAGCCTTATTTGTAGTATCTCTGATCGTTTCCTTCATCTATGAAAAAGTGACGGCGACGAAATACGATTATCACGTTGCCCTGGTATGTACCGAAAGCATTACCCTTCAGGACGAAGAGATACTGGCCGCAGCACTGGAATCCTGCGCTGATGATCGTAACGGCAACGGCAAAGTAGAGGTGCAGCTGTTGAGCTATATCCTCGAGGACGGTGAGAATGCGGATGCAACACAGGTCATGGCGGCACAGACCCAGCTGATCAGTGATCTGCAGCTTAACACCTCGATCATATATATATATTCAGATGAAATAAATGAGCAGTTTAAAGATGAAGGTCTCTTTCCGGAGGATGAAGCAGGACGTTTTAAGTTGAGCGACTCCAGTCAGGAGCTATCTGATTCATTGAATGAATTGAACATCTGCATGCTGGATTATTCCAGAGTAGATGAGAGTGATGAGGAAACGGTTGAATATTACTATGATAGTCTGGAACTTTTTAAGAGGTTTCTTAAATGACTTCAGATACCGCATATATGATGAATTAGTCTGAAAAGGGTGAAACGTAGTTCAGAGGGGGTTTTTGACCCCCTCTGAACTACGTTTCACCTAATAATCTATTGCTGTGCTCCATTTGGCATTTCTTGATTCCACTGAGAATTTTCATTGCCTGGCTGCTGTTGCTGCTGCTGTGTTTCTGCATCAGCTGGTTTTGCATCCAGGGTAATAGTAATCGTCTGTTCTTTATACTCGCCGTTTTCCGCACGCTTGATAACTAAGTCTACTGTTTCACCTGCTTCATAATATTTCAATGTGGCTTTAAGTTCATCATAAGTACTGATGGCCGTTCCGTCAAAAGATGTAATAATGTCACCTTTTTTCATACCTGCTTTTTCAGCCGCACTGCCTTCGGTTACACTGGCTACATATACACCGCTTGGCAGATCATACATCTGAGCAGATTCTGCTGTTACTTCCCGGCAGGATATTCCCAGATAAGATGATTTATCATCAGCGACCTGTAAACGGGTCTCCCGGGTCATCAAATCGCCAAGGATTGGCTCAGCAGTCGAAATCGGAATTGCATATCCCATACCTTCTACTTCATTTGAGGCAAACTTCACTGCGTTAATCCCAATTAATTCACCTTTCATGTTCAGCAATGCACCACCGCTGTTACCAGGATTGATCGCAGCATCTGTCTGGATCAGGTTTGCCGTAACATTATCTACGGTCACTTCACGGTTCAATGCACTGATATATCCGGACGTTACAGACTGTCCGTAACCAAGTGCATTACCGATGGCAACCACCTGCTCGCCTACCACAAGGTCATCAGAACTGCCGATAGTTGCAACTTTAATCTGGCTTAGGGTTTCTTCACTGATATCTGAAATCTTAACTGCGACTACCGCCAGGTCATTGTCAGTATCAGTTCCTTTAATCTGAGCTTCCACTGAAGTTTCATCAATGAAGGTAACTGTAATGGTCTTAGCTCCGGATACTACATGGTTATTTGTAGCAACTAAAAGTTCTTCATCATTCTGTCCGACGATAATTCCGGAACCACTGCTTTCGCTTTCATATTGCTCAATACCAAAGAAACTCTGAATTTCCTGAATATTCAGGTTGCTGATGGAAACTACCGACGGCATTGCGTTGGCTGCTACGTCAGCTACACTATAGCTTGCCGCTGATGCGGTAGTCTGTGCTGCAGGTGTTATGTCTGCAGATGTTGTATCTGCAGCCGCTGCATCAGCTGTTGTTTCGGTTGATGGTATTTCTACTTGTTTTTGTTCGGTTGTTCCGTTAATCTGATTACCGATTGCATTCACACCCTGAAAGGTAATCCCTGCAACCAAACCAAATACAACTGCCAACGCTGCACAGACTGCAAACTTTTTACCCAGACCGCCGGAAGCCTTTTTTTCTTTGCTTTTCTTTTTCTTTGCCTCATTGCTTTCCGCCTGGGAAAACTGATATGACTCATACGTATGTTTCTGCTTCGGTTCTGCATACGGCTCACTCTGCCATGTATTCTGCTGCTTTTCTTCTCTTTGATTCTGAAGCTTCGGATTAACCCAATGATATGTGCTGTCGGTAAATTCCGGTTCTGCTGTCTTGTTAGCATCTTCATCACCGGACACGGTATCCGGTCCCATATCACTTTCAACACCTGTACTGCCATATATTACTTCTTCTCGTGGCAGATCACCTATTTCATTAACAGGTTCTGGTTCTGTTATATTATCAGGAACAGAATCAAATCCGTCTTCATCCTTATTCCAATATTCACTCATAGTTTTACCTCTCTTTTTCCTGTTGTTTTATCCATCTTATAAAAACAGTTTAACCTTAAATTGTGTAATAATTGTGATAAAACATTTACGAAAAGGTGAAATCTGCATTACAATACAGATTTACTGTGCTATTCTACCGTTACTGACTTAGCCAGATTCCGCGGTTTATCTACATCCAGGCCTTTGCCCAGTGATACATAATAGCCAAAAAGCTGCAGCGGAATTACCGCCAGCGAATTGGTGAAATACTTATTCGTCTTTGGCAGATAGACAACGTAATCCGCACTCTTTTCAATATCGGTATTTCCGGCGTCAGTTACTACTAAGACAAAGGCACCTCTGGTCTTTACTTCTTGTACGTTACTGACTGTCTTTTTATAGAGATTTTCCTGGGTGATGACAGACACTACTAACGTTTGATCCTCAATTAAAGAAATCGTTCCATGCTTTAGCTCACCGGCTGCATATGCTTCTGAATGAATATAGGAGATTTCTTTTAACTTCAGGGAACCCTCCAGCGAAATCGCATAATCAATGCCGCGGCCAATAAAGAAGATATGCTCTGCGGCCAGATAACGATTGGCGAACTTCTGGATTTTTTCTTTATTATTCAATAAAAGTTCAATCTGATCCGGCAGTCGTTTCAGATCCCGAATCATCTCTTCCATTTCGGAATCACTGACAGTACCACGCACATGTGCAAATTTAACTGCCAGCAGATAGTGGGCAATTAACTGTGTGCTGTATGCTTTTGTCGTTGCCACAGCGATTTCCGGTCCTGCCCAGGTATACATTACATTATCTGCTTCGCGGGCAATCGAGCTTCCCACTACATTAACAATACCCAATACTCTAATACCATGGGACTTTGCCTCTCGCAGCGCCGCCAGAGAGTCTGCTGTTTCTCCTGACTGACTGACAATGATCGCCAGTGTACCTGGTTCAAAGATCGGATTACGATAACGGAATTCAGAAGCCAGATCTACTTCAACCGGAATACGCGCCATTTCTTCGAAGATATATTTAGCCGTAACCCCTGTATGATATGCCGATCCACAGGCTATAATATAGATTTTCTTAATCTCTCGAATTTCCTCATCGGTCATCCCCAGCTCCTCAATGACAATATTACCGTCTTTGATACGGGGATTCAAGGTGTCATTTACTGCTTTCGGCTGCTCATACATCTCTTTCAGCATGAAAAATTCATAACCGCCTTTTTCCGCTGCGTCCACATCCCATTCAATCGTAGTCGGCTCTTTTGAGAGTTCTTCGGCATCGATGTTGTAGAAAGTAAGGGCACCATCTTCCAGCTTAACAATTTCCTCATTTTGAATAAAATAAACATCTCTGGTATATTTTAATACCGCCGGAACATCCGAGGCAATAAAGTTCCCTTCTTCACTTTGCCCCACGATCAATGGACTGTCTTTACGTACGGCATAGATTTCGCCCGGATGTTGCTTGAAAAGAATGCCCAGCGCATAGGAACCTTCCACCCTGTTCATAATCTTGGTGACTGCATCCAGGGGATCGCCTTTATAATAGTAATCCAGAAGATGTGCAATTACCTCCGTATCCGTTTCCGAAACAAAGTTATATCCCCGCTGGGTTAATTTCTGCTTCAGCTTCAGATAATTCTCGATAATACCATTATGTACTACTACAATAGAATTATCCGCATTATAATGTGGGTGTGCATTGGTATCTGTAGGACTTCCATGGGTTGCCCATCTCGTATGCCCGATCCCGACCGTTCCCGGAAGCTCTGTGCCGCCCTTGGTCAGTTCGTTTAACACCTTTAATCGTCCGGTTGCTTTTACCATCCGAATTTCTTCGCCGTTGTATACGGCAATTCCAGCCGAATCATATCCACGGTACTCTAACTTTTCCAATCCATCTAAAAGAATCGGTGCTGCCTGATTTTTACCAATGTATCCTACAATTCCACACATATAATTTCCTCCATTTTTAATCAGAGTACTCAATCACCTTCGTCCAACCTGCTGCCGCACCCTATAGGGCTGTGAATAGTAACCGTTTACTCCCTGCTAATCATATCAAAATCTTACTTTCTTGTAAATCAGAATCGCGCTCGCGAGATTCTCCTATGAATTAAATGGTTACTGTTCACACACCCAGTATCCCGCGAGGTATTTTTTGTGAGTGAAGCAAAGCGGAAGTCACAGAAAATCCGAGAATTGCCGGCGCGGAATTATGCAGAATGCATAATTTCTGTGCATCGCGAAGCGTGTTGCTGGTCACGGAGTGAACAGTAACATTAAATAAAAGCTTCTCTACTCCCAATAGCTGCGATTCATCGTCAGCAAATAAATCAGCTTCCTGGGCAGTATGCGGTAATGTTTCCCCAACCAATAGCCAATATACTTGCAGCCACTTTTCATCACCAATGAAAATAACAGCCACGGTTTATGAATCCGTATCAGATAAGATGCTGTCTTTTTAACCAGACGCAAGCCTTCCCCTTCTGACTTGATCCCGGCAAAAAATTCCGGATGATCCGCCTGTGAAACTGCCAGATCAAAGTTCCGGCGTAATTGCTGCATATTGCCGTAATTGTGAGAATGGACCACCATTGCATTGGCTGCATAAGCCACTTTATAATCCAACTGGATTAATTGCGCCGCAAAAATCATATCTTCATTAAATATGGTATGCTTCACAAATCCACCCAATTCCAAATATGCTCTGCGGTCATATGCTGCACATACATTAGAACAAAAGTATGTTTTTATCCCCAATTTGGGCAAATCTGTTTTTTCTTTAATCTGACTCTCCCCGGGATAATTAAAGCTCCTGGTGTATCGTTCAATGATACTGCAGTCTTTCCCCGGCAGCTGTCTGGCATAAGCTGCCTTAATACTGGGCATTTCAAAGAACTTGACCAGTTCTTCAATTACTTTTTCATTTTGGGGAATTGCATCCTGGGTCATAAAAACCATAATATCTGCGTCTGACATCCGTGCGGCCCGATCCCGTGTTCCGCCATGATCAAAAGAAGCCTTCGGCAGATGTATTACTTTTATATTGGCTGCTGCCATCTCATAATCCGGATTCCAGAATTGCCGCTCGGTATTCATGATCAGAATCCGCTGAATCGGATATGATTGTTTTGCCAGACCTATTAATAATTGAACGAATGTATCATCCGGTTTATACGTAGGAATAATAATATCAACTTTTCTTTTCATTATGATCTTCTCCAATATGCAGTAAACAACTTCTTATTACATTGAAAAACCGCCGCAAAAGATTGCATTTTGCGGCGGTTCTCATATTATTGAAATGCCTCCTGAGTAAGTGAACCATTATCCGAACTTTGCGGAATATCGTCTTCACCATATCCACTTTTCTCAACAATTACATTGCTGTATTCCTCAACTGTAGCTGATGGCTGATAGGCTTCTTCCGGATATAAGAACTTATGCAATTCAATGACATTGTATTTTAGTGTGATCGGCAATACAACATCCTTGCCATTCATAGCCTGTGTTATCGTCTCCCCTTCCAAATGATAAAAGGGGAATCCCGCCTGTTCTGCGATGTCATACGTAAGCATATTCATACCCATTTTTAATATCTCAGCTTTTGTTAAACTACTCTGAACATACTCCGGCTGACATACTTGATCCAGAATTTTACTCAAAGCAGCTAAATCAGCACTTTTTGCTTTTGCTACCATTTTATAAATAACCGCCCGCTGACGCTGTGTTCTTGTAAAATCGCCGCCTGCTGTAAGACGAATTCGAGCGTAAGATACACTTTGCACACCATTTAAATGATAAGTTCCCGCAACTTTAGGAATATCTTCATACGACGCTCCTGTTACCCGGGATGTTTCTTTACAGTAGTTATTCATGTGCACAATCTCATCTTCAGTAAGTTCAAAGTCAAGACCATCCAGTAAATCAATGACTTTAACCATAGCGTTAAAATTAACCGTCACATAATCAGACACATTCAAATCCAGGTTTTTATTCAACATTGTTAAAAACTGTGTCGGTCCACCCGTGGCATATGCACCATTTGCCTTTGTGTAAACATCCCCCCCAGTATTCAGATAGGTATCTCGATACAGGGAAACCAGTTTGACATTTTTATTATCATTATCAATACTGGCAATGATCATTGTATCGCTATTCTCACTGGAATCAGTGGAATCTGTCCTGGTATCCAAACCAACTAAAGCAATAGTAGTAAAACCATGTAATGCCTCATTCCCCGCAATACCTTCATTAATGCCAACTTGGGTCATATCCAAATCATTGCCGCTGATACGCCCTAACGCACCATTTAGCTTCGCATAAACAATCAGACCGCCGATCAATACCAGCAGTACGATCACTTCAAAGATAAATAGTCCTCTTCTTCTACGTCTCTTTTTTAGTAGTTTACTTGATTTCATATTGTTATTTCCCATAATACTCCTCATCCCATCTCTTTCGTAAATTAATATGCGTTTTTGTTAATAAACCCTTTAAACACTGTTAAAAACAATATCTTAATATCGAGCCCGACAGTCCAGTTCTCAATATAATAAAGATCATATTCAATTCTTTTGCGGATTGAGGTATTTCCGCGGTATCCGTTCACCTGCGCCCAGCCAGTCAGACCAGGGCGTACCTGATGCTTCACCATATAGCGGGGAATCTCCTCACGAAATTTCTCAACAAAGAACGGCCGTTCCGGCCTTGGTCCCACCATGCTCATATCCCCCTTCAGGATATTAAAAAACTGTGGCAATTCATCAATACTGGTTCGCCGGATAAACTTACCAACGCCTGTAACCCGGGGGTCATTCTTAACCGTCCATGCCTTTTTCTCGCTCTCTTCCTTCTGCACTTCCATGGAGCGGAACTTGTACATCTCGAACGGCTTATTATGAAGGCCTACCCGTGTTTGCTTATATATCAACGGACCCGGTGCGGTTAGCTTGATCAAGCTAGAAACGATCAGCATAACCGGTGAAAACAACACAATGGCGGCTAACGATCCGACAATATCAATCAAACGCTTTATAACTGAATTGAAGGTGTTCGTAAGCGGCACATAACGGATATTCACCACCGGCAGTCCCAATAAATCTTCGGTATATGGTTTTGTGGGAATAATATTATTATAATCAGGAATAAATTTCGTATGCACACCGGACTTCTCACATTCGGAAACAATATGTTCCAAACGATAATATTCATCCAATCCCAGGGTGATCGCAATCTCGTCCAGCCGATTCTGCGGCAGAATGATCATCAGATTGTCTATTTTCCCTAATACTTTAATTCCTTTATACACAGTTCCTGCTGTAACCTTGTCATCCAAAATTCCCCGGACAGTGTAACCCCACTGTGGATTTTGGAGAATACGGTCAATATACTCTTCCGCCGCCCTGCTGTAACCAACCAGAAGAATATGCTTCTGGTTCAGTCCTCTTTTTCGAATATCTCTCAGCACATAACGAATTATGATTCTGGTGATTTCTTCTGCCGCAATGTTAATAAAGAAGAAGGAGAAGAACATCTCACGAGAAAAATCAATTTCCTTAGCGATATACAAAGCAACAATCAGAAGCAGCAGGCCCATTGTATTGGCCTTAACAATATTAGCCAGCTCCAGTCTCCTGCCTTGCACTCGTTTGGGCGTATACAGGCTAAAAGCCGAATACAATATCAGATAGCCCGGTATGATCAGTATAAGCAGCATCATATATTGCTGAAAGGTCAAAGACCTTACTGCTTCACTGAAAAAACTGATCTTCATTTCGAATTTCAGAAACCATGCCAGCCAATAGGATACTGCTATTACACAGGCATCTATCAGCACCTGTAAACGGTTAAAGTATTTCTGGTTATCTTTAATCACGATTGATCACCTTTATACCCTTCCACGTTATTACTATACAATAATAAGTCTGATTAGGCAACAAAAGATTTTTTTCGACATTAGTGTAACAACCAGTTGATAGTCACACTTTAGCCTGCTATCAACTAGTTGTTACACTAGGAGCTTTGGACAAAAGTCCTAGCTGGTCAGTCGCTGTACAATATTCCACAACAGCTGCCCCTGTATCAAGACATAATTTTTCAAGTTGTAAAAACGGAAGGTGACTTTTTTCCCATTCTTCCTGGCCTGCTTAAAAAGTAAAAAACCGTTCTTAATGCCGGCCACATATTCTCTGCCAAATCCTTTTGCTGCAAAGAATAAAATTTTTATTCCAAATCCCAGTACCAGTAATGGAAGATTCAGAATCAGCTGCCCCAGCGGCATATTTTTATACAACATATAAATGTTATTTCTGGAAGAATAGCGGATTTTAAATTGATTATACCTGGAGCCTGAAGTTCCGCTTCCGATATGATATACCACAGCATCCGGGATAAACCAGTTCTCATATCCCTGAATGCGGGCCCGGTAACCAATATCGGTGTCTTCCAGATACGCAAAATGTTCTTCATCAAAAAGCCCTATTTCATCCAGTACCGCACGCCGATATATGGAAGCACCAGCACAGGCGGAAAACACCCGGCATGACCGGTCGTATTTCTTTTCCGGCTTTCCCCTGCCTCTGGCATATGCCCAACCTAATGCACTATAAAGATTACCGGCATCATCAATACGGTCCCGATCATGAAATTGAATCATTTTAGCACCGCAGGAAAATGCTTTCGTTCTGCACTTAATTGCCTTTAATAACTTGCTGACAAAATTCGGATCGGCCTGTGTGTCATTATTCAGCAGAATCACATAGGGCGTAACACTGGCACGAATGCCTTCATTTACCGCCCGGCAAAAACCGGTATTTTCACTCAGGGCAATTACCTGAACTTCCGGATACTGTGCTTCTACTAACTCCCGGCTTCCATCGGTGGAGCCATTATCAACCAAAATAACCGCAAAGTCTTTCATATTCTGTTTTCTGATACTGTCAAGACATATCTCGACAAAATCTATTCCGTTGTAGTTTGGTATAACTACGGTTACTTCCTGCATGGCTTCTCCTTACTATTATGCCCGAAGTGAATAATTCCACTTACTCAGTGTCAGATTTTTATTATAAAATGGATCGCCTTCTTTTAACAGTATAATCCATCGGCTCCGCATAAACTCTATTTCAGTCTGGAACCTGCGCACTTTTACTTCCGTATCTTCTTTACCACGGGATTTGGACTCAAAATGATATAGTTCCACCGCCGGATTATAAACAACCAGATAACCGGCCTGAACCACCCGCAGGCAAAGATCCACATCATTGAAAGCAACACTAAGTTCCTCTTCGAATCCCTGCACTTCCTCAAAGACACTTTGCTTCATCATCATACATGCAGCTGTAACCGCACTGTAATTAAGCTGAATAGAAGCTTTATGCAAATACCCTGTTCTGCTCCGCGGCATGTTCAAAAAGGCATGTCCGGCTATCCCGCCAATGCCGATAATAGTTCCGGCATGCTGAATCGTATCATCCTGAAAATACAGTTTTGCACCGGTGATACCTACTTCCGGCCGCTGGCAGTTTCCTAACAGTTCTTCTATCCAATGTTTCTGAATAATTTCTACGTCATTATTCAGGAACAGCAAATATTCCCCTTTTGCTGCTTTTACCCCGTAATTATTAATTGCAGAATAATTAAATTCCCGTTCCCACCTGATCACCGAGATATTAGATACGTTTTCCAGTTCATTATAATATTCAAAAGTCTCTTCTTCTTTACTGTTATTTTCCACAATGATAATCTCATAATTTTCATACGTGGATTGGTTCTGTATCGAATCAATACAATGTTTCAAGGTCTGGCTCTGATCCTTGTTAGGAATAATGATAGATACCAGCGGATTACCCTGCACCGGATATTTGACCCGGTAGAATCCCATATCCATTGTATGGCTGACCATTCCCACAGCATTTGTTCGTTTGAGATTGCCTTCAATAGCTCTTTTCCCGGCATCAAATGCGTACATCTTGCTGGCCGGATTATCAGCCGTAGAAGCCTTGTGGGTACGCCAATGGTATAATACCCGCGGCACATGACAAATTCTCCTTGCGGATTCCACGCAGCGGAAGATAAAGTCATAGTCCTGCGCACCGTCAAATTCTTTGGAAAAACCACCGATCTTCTCCACCAGATTTCTTCTTACCACCAGAAAATGACATATATAATTGTTAGAACGGAGCAGATCAATGCTAAAATCCGGTTTGAAATGCGGTTGGAAATGTTCGGATAAATCAGTCGTCACCTTATCCTCGTCCGTATATATCACATCTGCATCATCATGCACTGTGATCGTCTGTGCCACTTCAAACAACGCATCCGCTGCTAACAGATCATCATGATCCAACAGTCCGATAAATGCTCCTTTGGCCATGGCAAATGCCGCATTAGTATTCTCGGCAATACCCAGGTTATCCGTAAGATTTTCGTAGCGAATGCGCTTATCCCGATCAGCATACTCTTTTAAGATACGCCCCATCATCTCATCCTCCGGGCTTCCGTTGGCAATACAAAGCTCCCAGTTCAAATAGGACTGTGCAACAAGCGAATCTATCATTTGGCGAAGAAAGACTTCCGGGGTACGATATGCAGGTACTACCACACTTATCAAAGGGGGGGCGTCCCATTTTGCTTTTCTTTGTTTGATCAGTTCTTCCTCACTGACGCGATGCTTTTCAAACCACGGTCCATAAGGGACTTCTTCCGGCTCCATCCGCTCCGAGAGGCGGATAAAAAACTCACGGAAACCATAATGTTTCAGGTATCGAAACCCTTTTATGATATTATAAGGCCTGATTTTTTTTAAATACTGCAACCATTTACTCAAGGTTTTACTGCTCCTTTATTACGGAAATCGTAACTGTTTGGTACCTTTACAATTACATGTTACCTGCTTAATATTAACGGAAATCTTCAAACTGCATAATTGCCTTTACTACTTCCCGAGCCTGCTCAAGTGACATATTGTAAAACATTGGCAGCCGCATCAGCCGTTCACTCTCTTTGGTAGTAAAACAATCCTCACCATGGAATCTGCCGTATTTCTTCCCCGCCGGTGATGAATGCAGCGGAATGTAGTGAAAAACACACATGATTCCCTTTGTTTTCAGATATGCTATCAACCTGGTCCTGGTTTCTAAATCTTTTACTTTTATAAAATACATATGGGCATTGTGTACTGCATCCGGAGAAATATAAGGACGTTCTATCACCCCTTTTACGGCAAGGGGTTCTAAATGCTCATGGTAATAATCATAAATTGCCTTTCGCTTATCATTAATAGTATCGGCCTCTTTCAACTGGGCATACAGATAAGCCGCATTTAAATCACTGGGCAGATAAGAAGAGCCATATCCTACCCAGGTATATTTGTCAATCTGACCGCGGAAGAATTTGCTGCGGTTGGTTCCTTTTTCGCGAAGCACTTCCGCCGCTTCTAATTTCGAATCATCCTGGAACAGCAGGGCCCCGCCTTCCCCCATAGAATAATTCTTCGTCTCATGAAAACTATAGCATCCATAATCACCGATCGTTCCCAGCGCTTTCCCTTTGTAAAAGGCATTGACACCCTGAGCCGCATCTTCGATCACCACCAGATGATACTTACGGGCAATTGCCATTATCACATCCATCTCACATGACACACCGGCATAATGCACCGGCACGATAGCTCTCGTCTGTTCCGTTATCGCCGCTTCTATCTTCGTTTCATCAATATTCATGGTATCCGGACGGATGTCCACAAAGACAATCTTAGCGCCCCGAAGTACAAATGCATCAGCTGTTGATACAAAGGTATAGGAGGGCATTATTACTTCGTCCCCTGGTTGGATTTCAGCCAGAAACGCTGCCATCTCAAGCGCATGGGTACAGGAAGTTGTCAGCAGCGCATACCGGCTGTCAAAATGTTCCTTCAGCCACTGCGAACACACTTTTGTAAACGGCCCATCGCCACACAATTTGCCATTTCGAATGGCTTCTTCCATATATTTCATCTCCGTACCTACAACAGGCACTCTGTTAAATTCAATCATAATAGACTTCCTCTATAATGTATAGATAATGATTCCGGCAATAATAATCAGATTACCGATAATCTTCCCTTTTGTGATTTTTTCTTTTAAAATGAAGTACGATAACAATAACACAAATACATAAGCAAATGTATCCAGCACCGGACCATACTTCATATCTACCTGGGTGTATGCATAGGTGTTCAAAAGCAGCACCCCAAAGAACAAAAAGTAAGCCAGCACTACCCGCCAGTTCAAATATTCAAAAATAGGATGGCTATACGTTCTATTCGCGCTTTGCTTCAGCAAGACCTGAGAAATCGCAGTAAAAAATGTACCACCGACCATTAATAACATAAACAATCTATTCATATTGCTGCACCACCAATACTCCGATCAACACCACCACAATGCCAACGATATTTTGAACTGACAATCTTTCATGGAAAATCACAACTGCCCAAATCTGTGACCAGAGAATCGCAACACTTTTATTGGCATATGCTGTTGTCAGGGAAAACTTTTTAATTACCTGCTGCCAGGCAAGTGCGTAAATACCGCAATTGGCTATCATTAAAAAGAACAGGAGATAAAGTATCCATGACTGCAATCCATTCTTATTGTACTGTATGGATGCCATCTTAGATAAGACGCTGGTAAAAGAAAAAAGCAGAATATTCAAATGTAATTGGATATAACTTCTTGCTTTGCCCATGATTTCCTCCCGGATGAGGCTTGGGTTATATACGTATCTCCCCTTCGACTCACTTTCTGCTATCTGTAATAATAGGGTATATCCATGAATGTACCATTGCCGATTATACCATGATTTGCCCATTTCATCAACTATTAACCAAATATTGGCTTTTCTTTTGTTAGTAATCAGCCTTCGTTACAGTAGTTAAGTTCAATCAGCAATTTAAATAATATATGCAAATGAGATAAACAGGACTGCTTTATAACTCAAGGTACCCTCTCTTCCACCTTTGGTGGTATTCACCTTGTGTCAAATGAAGTATCCACACAAAACTTACAAACCACCTTCAACTAATATCGGAATATCGGTTGAAAAGAAAAGCCGATAATGATATGATAATGAAAGCAAAAAATACAAGTGTTTTATTTAAAGAAGAAGAGGTTAAAAATGAATCTTTTAACCTTAAATTTATGAATCCAATGGACATGCCGGCATGTCTGCATGATTCATTTAGGAGGCAAATTATGAGTCTGTATTCGGTAGTGATTCCGGTATACAATTCAGAGCATACATTAGAGGAATTATATGAACGCCTGAAAAATGTATTTGACGAAACACTAAAAGAAGATTTTGAGCTGATTCTGGTAGACGATGGTTCCAAGGATCAGTCCTATGCTATTATGCAGAATTTACGCAGTGCGGACAAGCGGGTAAAGATTATCCAGATGGCCAAAAACTTTGGACAACATCCCGCACTTCTATGCGGTTTTTCTTATGCCAAGGGTGATTTTATCATCACCATGGATGATGATTTACAGCATCCTCCGGAAGAAATCCCGAAAATGACTGCGGTGATGAACGAACGCGATGATGTGGATGTTATCATCGCAAAATACGAAGGTCGTCAGCATGGCTTCATCCGCCGTCTGGGAACAAAGCTCTCGATATATGCTACTTCGAAAATGTTGAGAAAAGATCCTGAGCTGGAGATTACCAGTTTCCGTTTGATCCGTAAATTTATCGTGGATGCGTTGCTTGAGACAAATACCCACCTTCCCCAGATTGGCAATCTGCTGGTTCAGACTTCTAACCGGATTATCAATGTTCCCGTAAGACATGATGCCAGAACATACGGAAAAAGCGGTTATCCGTTTATCCGGCTGGTTAAGGATCTGATTTTTGATATTACCAACCACAGTGCTTTTCCGCTTCTCGTTGTACGGGATATTGGATTTGCCGGTTTTATTCTCAGTATTTTACTGGCACTTTACTTCCTGGTGCGGTTTTTTCTTTATGGCGCATCGGTAGAAGGCTGGACTTCATTAATGCTGATCACCCTGGCTGGTTTTAGTTTAACACTACTTTCTCTTGGCGTCATTGGCATGTATTTGATGAATATTTTAAATGAATCGAAAAAAATGCCGCATTATACAATCCGTAAGAAGGATTTATCTTGAAAGAAGATAAGTAGCAAGAACGTCACGGTGTTCTTGAAGATGAGGTTAGTGTGAAAAATAAATTTTCACATCTGCCTATATGTGCTGTAAAGCACCCACACAAGGGAGGTTATTATGGAAATCGGAGGTTATTTGGAGCTGGAGTCGCTCAGAAACCAGCCATATTATCCGGACTTACATGCTGTTAACTTTGGACGGACTGCTCTCACCTGGCTTCTTGGGGCGCTAAAGTGTAAGACACTTTTTGTGCCTTACTTTTTATGTGATTCGGTCACTGAAAAATGCCAACTGGAAGGATACGCGCTCTCCTATTATTATGTGGATGAGCAGCTTACACCGCTGATTGAAGAACCCCTTCCCGAAGACAGTTATCTGTATCTGGTCAATCACTATGGACAGCTGACCGATGAAAAAATCAAACAATACGAAAAACAATATACGAGAATTATCGTCGATCATACACATAGTTTCTTTCAGCGCCCCCTCAATGGAATTCCCACCCTTTATTCCTGCAGAAAATTCTTCGGTGTCAGTGATGGTGCATATCTCTATACAGATATAGAGCTGCCGCCTATTACTGAACAGGATATTTCTAAAGACCGGATGGAACACCTGTTGGGCCGTATGGAAGGCAATGCTTCGGATTACTATCACATTCTCCATCAGAATGCGGAAACATTTTCACAGGAACCGATTAAAAAAATGTCAAAACTGACCGCGAATATCCTCGGGGCTATCGATTATGAGCAGGTGCGTTCAAAGCGTAATGAAAATTATCGCACACTGCATCATCGCCTGAATGAATATAATCCGCTGGATTTTATCGCTGCCGATGGTCCGCTGGCTTATCCATTCTACCATCCGCAGGGGCTTTTTATCCGTAAAGAACTGGCACGCAGAAAAATCTATGTGCCGGCCTACTGGGCGAATGTTATGGAGTCCATGCCGGAAGACTCGGTTGAATACCGGTATTCCGCCAACATCCTGGCACTTCCCTGTGATCAGCGTTATACATCTTCACAGATGGAATTGGTGGCAGATACATTGCTTTCATTATTAGAGAAATACGGAGTATCGCATTTATGAGTAACAAGTTGAAAAAATTATTAATTCTTGGATCGCTGGATGAATTCACCGGCCTGGTACAGATGGCACAAGCAGAAGGGATTTATACGATTGTCTGCGATGGTTATCCTAATGGACCGGCGAAGAAAGCAGCCGATGCATTTTATGATATTGATGTCCGCCAGATTGATACAATTGCAGATATTTGTGTGAAAGAAAAGGTCGAACATATTATTACTTCATTTTCGGATTTACTTTTTGAATGTATGGTGAAAATTGCTGACAAAGCTCATCTTTCCTGTTACCTGCTTCCCGAACAGCTTCCTTATTACCGGGATAAAGCGGTTATGAAAGCACTGTTCGAAAAGCTGGATATCCCAACGCCTCGTCACATTCGGCTGGCAAAAGATTTTGCTGATGAAGCATTTTCGGGAATGACCTTTCCAGTGGTAACCAAACCACTGGATATGTATGGTTCAAGAGGACTCTTTGTACTATATAATATCGCACAGGTACGTTCTTACTTTGATTGCGTATGCGCGTCGTCGGATATTAAGGAAATTCTGGTGGAGGAGTATAACACTGGGTATGAATTCAATATGATGACCTGGGTCCTGAATGGGCAGGTGCATGTCCTAAGTATCGCCGATCGGGAAAAAACTGCTACTGAAACCAGAGATGTCCCATATAGTTCAAGAAACGTGTATCCTTCTTGCCTGACAGAGCGTGTGTACGATGAGGCAAAACGGATTTTGAATTGTTTTATAGGTGCTACCGGGCAGACCGATGGACCTTTATGTATGCAGTTTTTCTGGAAGCCTGAAGAAGGAATTCAAGTATGTGAAGTTGCCGGACGTTTTTTTGGCTATGAGCATGAACTGCTGGAATATAGCAGTGGGCTTTCCATTGAGCAGTTGCTTTTGGATTCGCTTTATAATAGGGAAGAACTTGAAAATGCATTGAAAAACCATTCACCATTTTTGAACCCGCACAGCGCAGTACTCTACTTTCAGGCCCGGGAAGGGATTATTCGGAATCAGTGGTCAGCATCGGTTATTGCCAATCGTAAACATGTAAAGAAATTGCAGCTCTTTTACAAGGAAGGGGAATATGTCACTCCTCATGGACCACAACCCTATGCCGCCAGGTGTTATATTACTGCAAAAAGCCGGCGGGAATTGGATCATGAAACAGAAAAAATCGTAAAGAAAATAAGCATTAAGGATGCCGCCGGTAACGAGCTTTTGTTTCGGAATGTACTTGGGGAGTATCCCTGATGAATCCATGAACCTTACATCCCCTATGATTGATGATGTTTCCTTTCTTCAGCCAAAGAACACCTGTCCAGATTTTGACTGGAATGCCTATCTAGATTTTGACTGGCGAACGTGCTCAAAGAGCATGGGATAGCTTACGTAAACGCAACGCTCTGGCGGACTACCCATCAACTCCGACCAACAACCGCGACCGAGTGCCGTCGCGCCTTACTATAATAATGCAACTAAATATTAATATTGAAATTTTGAAGAGCTCTTTTGTGGATATTATGTATTTGACGATAACTATAACCTATCTCATCACTTACACCTCCTCCCAAGTCATACCATGAATATACTTAAGGCGTAATAAATTCTTTTCAGTTGGATCAGACATAAGTTCTATTTTGTCAACTATGTTTATATGCGTTTTGATAAGCTTGTCGCACATCTCTTTTTCCCTCATAATCCATTCTTTAATAAGCAATCTATCTGCATCCGAATAGTATGCTTTGTTTTTCTCGCTTTGTAGCATAGCAATTTCCACCTCAATAATTTTTGCTGACAGCTTAGTCTGGCAATATGATTTTAAATAGATTTTTTTCTGTCTTCTAACTCCTTTTCTGTTCTCATTTATTATCCTCCTCGTATATATCTTCTCGAAATCTTCAGTTCGTATATCATAAGTCCTGAAGAATCCAAATCTTAAAATCACCCACTTTTTTTGCCTGAAATCCGAAAAAGCATTTGACAAATCCGAAAAAATTTGTGGCGAAGCCAGTTGAATATATTCTTTTTTCGACTGACGGCAATTTTTGTCACCTTGTAATCCTTGCGGCCATGCCGCCTATCAGGGTAAGATAAGTTAAATATTTTGACATTTTATCTTAGTCAGCTATGTTGTTGATTGTTAAATGTAAAAGTTAATTGTATTATGTGGAAAAAAATGATAGAATTAGAAATAAGTTCATTAAAACAATATTATCACTTTTGATATGTGCAATACTATGAATTTATTAATAATCTCTCATGCTCGCGCTGCTTGGCCCCACGATAAATGAAACCCTGAGTAAGATTGCACCAACACCTGTCGCTAACAATGATGTTTAAGCGTAGGACAGGGAGCAGGAACACTGTAATGAGTTAGCGTGAAGTAATTGAGCTCCGTAAAATAATCGATTGTGTGGAGGGCTATTATCTCGATGGGTTGCTAACCATGAATAGTCGATGAGCAAGACTATGAAAACACACTGGAGTCCGAGAGCATGGCATACCTAATATCGTTATATGCGACATACTCGGGAGGCCTAGGAGCTTTGGACAAAAGTCCCGCTATCAGATTTGTGCCGAATGTTTTCGTCCATTTTACGGTTTTGAGGGCGAATACTGGTTGGTATTTAACCGAAAAACCCGTAAAATGGGCGGAAACAGGCGGCACAAATCTGATAGCGGGACTTTTGTCCAAAGCTCCTAGATGGTTCTGCATACAAGGCAGTAGGGAGTATCAGCCAATGCAAGTACCAACGAAGGTAGTAATGACGCTGGGGGGGAACGCTTGTGGTGTATGCACATTCAGCTGTAAGGAATAAGAACTCCTGTTCTTCTGCCCAATTCCAAAGAATCAGTACGCATCGAGGGAAAAAGGGGCACATCTTATCTACAAAGAAAGAAAGGAAGGAAGGAAAGAAAGAAAGAAAGAAATGATTAAAAAGTTGTATATTCGTAAAGGAAATGTATTTGTTTTAGGCGCACTAGTAGCATCATTAATGCTCAGTGCATGTTCCAAAAAAAATACGGACAAAGAAACGGCTACCGAACCTTCCGCTATAACAGAGCAAAAAGAAGCACAAAAGGAAAAAACAGTCACCCCTACATCTTCTCCCCCAAAAAATGAACAAGAAAAAAGTACAACAAATAATGATGTTGAAGAAAACGAACAAAGTCCAAATGAAAACAGCAAAGAAAATGTATCTGAATCCCAAGATAGCAATTCCAAATCTAGTACTCAAGGTTCTGATGAAAACACTACTACAGAAATATTTTATTCAGGAAAATATCTTCTTAATACAGACAATACATCTATAGAGTTATCAATAGGTTCCTATACTGAAGTTACAAATAATAATACCGTTGGTAATGTTATTGGTAATAAAAATAATGGTCAAGAAGAATTTAGTGGAGAGCTTATCAAAATCGACACAAATAGCTATACGGTAACCTTAGATAATGGTATAAAGTGTAGTTTAGAATTTAGTGAAAATTCTGTAGAAATATCAAGTTCATCTGATGAATTTACCGGAACCTTTGAAAAGATAGAAGCCTATCATCCCTCATAAAAACTTACGCATAATTACAAATATGGGTCTGTTGCTAGTGCGACAGACCCATATTTCTTTTTAGCTGGTATTAATATCTAACCAACTCCTAAACAAATATCTCCTAACACTTCCTGAATTGCATATACCATTCATGATAATCTCAAAATGTAGAAAACAGGATCCTAAACTACTACCTGCAATTGTAACTGAACATCTTACACATATCAAAAGGAACGCCGTAGTTACACTTTACGAACTTCACCAATCTGCGCGTTTGGATGCCGGATCAGATTGTCAGTGTACTCAACCACATCGATTCTGCAATGCTCCCCAATGATCACATTCCTGCCTCGAACCAATTCCGCCTCCGTACAGTCCAGATCCGCCTCATCAAACTCAATAAGCTGCACCTTTAGAACTCTTTTTATGAACGGCAGGGACGGTGATACTTTTACACTTCTTCCGCCCATCTCTTTCACCCTGCTGACATCTCTGGATCGAATCGACAACGTCTCTGCATTCAGCAGGCCATCCACTTCAACAGCGCCGCTGACTTTAAGGCTGCTGCATTCAAATGCGTTTCGGCAGAGGACTTCTCCTTTGATATCAAAATCCTCCGCTGTAATATCCGAAGCGGACAGAGCTCCCAGAACAGCTCCGCTGCGGTCTGCCTTCAGACTCCCCATTGCTGCCGTTCCCATTACTCTGATTTTGTCACATTTGATTGCATGATTTGAATCCATGCTTCCCAATACACTTATTTCGTAGGCTTCAAGATCATTTAAAACGGACAGTTCTCCCATGATTTTAACTTTATGGTACCTGCCTCCGCTTACAGAGGATACTCCTACTATATTCAGATTTCCAAGCTCATTCATAATCTTACTCTCCCAGCTTAACTGTTTTTTTCACAGACGCCCCCGGATAGATATTCAGTGCATCATGATACTCAACAAGATCAATCCGGCACTCCGGTCCAATCATAACCGTTTTTCCGCGAACCACGTCCGCCTCTACGTTTTCAATATTAATGGTATCCCCTTCAATCAGATTGCAGCGGAAATTCTTTCCCTTATGCCGCCAGGGAATCAGATCTAAGATGAAATCCACAGCACCGCTTACACTTTCTTTCCAGATCTTGATGTTCTCCCCGCACACTTCTCCTGCTCCTGAGCCATATACAAACTTGATATCAACATCCTCAGCGTTAATACTGCCGCCAACCTGAAATGATCCCGATCCATTAAATGTATCTGTCTCCAAATCGCCCTCTACTGTCAGCAATCCGGATAACCGGCATATTTCACTTTTTACATTGCCCTTTACCTTACAGGTTCCTCCAATATCCATATTGGTGCACTGGATATTCCCGGAAAAGTTAGATACGCCCTGTACCCGCATCTCTGCGCAGTTCATGTCTCCGTTAATATTTGCAACGCCTTCCACTTTGACATTTTCATAAGTTCCCCCATTTGCATAGGTAACTCCACTAAGCTTCATTACGTTCATCTTCATTCCCCCATTTCGTTTTAAGAACTTCCCACATCTGCTCTGTCGGCACGCTTACAATTAGTTTTGCATCACCATCTACTGCGGTCTGGCTGTTTTCCTCCATAAGTATGCTAAAGGTAATTCCCATCTTGCGGTAAATATTCAATACCGGGGGCTTTTCAAATGTCTTATAGTCGGCCAGAAGATGTGCCAGGATTCCATCTGCCTCAATGATGCTCAGATGCCCATTGGTAATCAGGTCATCACAGATACACAGATACAGTGCTCCATAGAAATCCAGTTCCTGGGTTGCTGAAAAATCAGCCATCCGCTCTAATGCCGGACTGACAATCTGAGCATCCAGCAGCTGCTGTACCGTAATCTGTATATCCAGCGGTGCTCCTGAAAACTGTTTTGCCAGATCATCTAAAGAAACCTGTTCTTTCATTTCCTGAATCTTTTCAATTCTTTCTAATACTTTATCTCTCGGGAAAAAAGTTTCGGGTCCTGTAAATGTCGACTTTTTAATAAACCACTCTTCCGGAATAAGGCGTTTTCTTTTCCAGCGGTATAACGCGCCGTATGAGATTCCTGTTAATTCAAGCAGCTCTTTTTTTGAGATTAAATTTTCCTCCATATTTCGTTCCTCCGTCTTGTAACATTGTTACGTTTTATTTATTGTAGCATAACATTGTTACGCTGTCAAGAGTGTTTTACTGCTGATTCCATGAATTTGGGCGGTTCCAAAAGTCATCACTTCTGCCACCATAATATTTATCAAGGATAATGTCTATTACTCTTGTCGTTTCCAATGCATCTCCTCCGGAACAGAGCGGTTTTTCATTTCCCCGCAATGCTTCAACAACATTTCTGATCATCGGCTCTTCAATAAGTTGGGGTGTTTCAAATGTAAGATATTCTGTTCCTTTATCCGTCTTAATGGTAATATCATTACTTCCATGGATACTAAAAATAATCTGCCCTTTTGAACCGGTTATTAACATTTCATCTCTTTTTTTATTTGATATTGTATTAAAATTGGCAGTTCCAATAACATCTGTATATGTTTGAAAATTCATTGTAACTACATCTTCAACCATATACGCTTTGTTGTTATTCACAGCCAAACCAGTCACCGTTTTAAAATCACCAAATAGATAAACTAATATATCAATAGTATGAGGTGCAATATCAAAGAACTTTCCCCCTCCGGACATAATCGGGTTGTAGAGCCACTTATTTACATCGTTCTCTGAATAAACCCGTTCTAAACGGAAATCTGCTTCACAAACCTCACCAATAACTTTTTTATCAATTAGTTCCTTGAGCTTCCTAAACTTGGGTAATGCACGTCTATAGTGACCAATAAACAATGGCACAGCGTTCATTTCAAAACACTTCACAATTTCTCTGCTCTCACTAAAACTTCTGGCAAATGGTTTTTCAATATATGTAGGTTTTCCAGCCCTTGCACAAGCCATTGCCTGTTCATAATGGAGTCCCGGCGGTGTTGCTATGTAGATTGCATTAACATCCTCATTATTTAGTAAATCTGTAACATTATCATAAGCGCATTTTGCATTCAGTTTTTGTGCCGATGCCTTTGACTTCCGTAAATCTCTCCGCATAATTGCATGAACGGAACTATTTTTCACATTGTTAAATGCCATACCGCTTTTCGTTTCTACAACGCTGCCACACCCGATGAATCCCCATTTTATTTCTGATAACATTTTTAACGCTTCCTCTCTTCAACTAAAGAACATCTGTCCGGATTTTGACTGACGGACGCGGCAGAAGGGCATGGAATATCTTATGTAAACGCGAGCAACACTCCGCCGCTAAAACCGCCCGCTAATTGTTTACATAAGATATTCCATGCCCTTCTGCCGCTGGTTCTACAAACAATTTACTAAAAGAACTCCCTTCCCATAAACAGGATTGCTCTGTGTCAGATGAACAGTCCACACCAAACTTACATTCAATTCTCATTTCATAAACTTCCGTACAATCCGAAGACCTGGCTTCAACCAAAACGATTCTATTCGCCGGCTCACCATCACAAGCTCTTTGCGAATCTCAATATGCTGGGGACAATGCCTCTCGCACTTCCCGCATTTCACACAATCACTGGCATAATGGGTCTCCCTATTGCCAACCCCGCCGGTACTCAGCACATACTGCTGCAGCCCCGCAAATTTCCCAAACGTAAAAGTCGCATTATAAGCCGCAAAACAAGCCGGAATATTAATCCCTTTCAGACAAGGCATACAATAATTACATCCCGTACAAGGCACCTTATAAGACTCATTAAAGATTTCAATCACCTTATCAATAACCCGATTCTCTCTATCCCCTAACATTCCCGCCTGAGCCCGATGGGCCAAAGCAGTATTCTCCTTCACCTGCTCCATCCCATTCATCCCAGACAACACCAACGTTACTTCTGCCTGATTCCACAACCAATTCAATCCCCAGGCCGCCGGTGATTTCTTCTCATCCACCTTCCTAAGCAACGCAACCGCCTTCTTCGGCAGCCCATTCGCCAGCTTTCCACCCAGCAACGGCTCCATAATAAAAACCGGCAATCCTTTCTCAGCTGCTTTTTTCAGCCCCGTCACTCCTGCCTGGTAATTCACATTAACATAATTATACTGAATCTGACAAAAATCCCAATCATACAAATCCAGCAATTTCATAAACTCATCCGTCAGCCCGTGAAATGAAAATCCGACCTGCCGAATCTCCCCAGCTTCCTTCTTCTTCGCAATCCACTGCTCAATCCCCAATTCACACAACTTCTTCCACTGCTTACAATCATTCATTGCATGAATAAAATAATAATCAATATATTCCGTCTGCAGCCGCTTCTTCTGAATTTCAAAAAATTTATCAAAATCCTCATATTCTTTGCAATGCGAAAACGGAAGCTTTGTCGCGATATATACCTTAGAACGCATCCCATTCTTCTTCAGAACAGCTCCCAAAGTTTCTTCACTCCCTGGATAAAGATAGGCAGTATCAAAGTAATTAACCCCCCTGCCAATCGCTTTATTAATCAACTGCTCTGTCTTCTTCACATCAATCTGCCCCAGATTCCGGGGAAATCTCATACACCCAAAGCCCAGAACAGACAACTGATTGCCTGATTTCTTATCAACACGATATTGCATATATTCTGCCCTCCAATTTTAACATGCAAGTAAAAAACACCCACTTAACATGCAGGTAAAAAAACACCAACATAAGTATACAGTGCCCCCATCACCAGCAGCATCGATGCTGCCATGTACAACATCTTTGAAATGTGTTCCCTTTTCACAAACTTATTCATAATATTCCCATACCCATAAGTCACAAAGTACATCAGTGGAATTATCCCTGGCAATAGATATCTTCCTTGGGCCTGAAATTCACTGCAATACGCATAATAGACCAGCAGTATAAAAGGAATCACCATCGCAATCAGCATACACCAGTGAAAAACGTTTTTCTTCTTCCAGCATTTATGCTTATTTATCACCTGAACGATAAGAACATCCCCGCCAATTTTACGCTTTTGTTGAATTATCTTTTCCTTCGCCAATGCAAATGTATCCTTAACCCGGATCAGCAAACCGCAAATTCCGCCGCCGAAAAACAGAATATATATTTTGCTCAGCAAATACGGCATAAACACTGTCATAAAACCAAAAGTACCAACAAAACTAATCAAAACCGTAATCAGCCAATTATGTTCCCAGTCACCCGGAACATAAAAGAACATATCCCATATGCTCATGCCCAGCTTCTGCATCGTTGGCCGATTGGAAGGTTTATATATATCCTGTGCATACATTTCAGCATACATCGAGGACGTACGCATCCCCAGAATATCACCATCATAGATAATGAAGCTTCGTACAAACCACCACCCAGCCAGTACCAACACGATTCCGGCAATCAATGCCCCCCGCGAAAACAGGAACTTAATATCTCCTTTATTATCGCGGCACATCAGAATCGTAATGCCGAAAAACAGAACGCTGCACAGAATCACTCCATAAGCATTGTAGTAGGATAATGCACACAGCCCAATCCCAATCCCCAAACCAATACAGGTCTTCCACGACCAATCATCTTCCAAACTGCGTACCCACATTAAAATCACCAGCGCCGTGGAAAATAGTGCCAGCCCATCATTATTCACATAAGAAAATACAAACAGCGTCCCCGGCAAAAACATAACCAACACCGCAAACAGCCATCGCTGAGCACCCAAAAACAGACGCTTTGCAATTCTCAATACCAGAAATGCCATCCCCGTACCTAACAGCACATTCACCATCCGCGCCGCCACCAAAATAGCAAACGCATCATTTGTGAACAAGCTGACTATTTTAGCCGGCACTGCCGCCAGCATATAAGCAACTATAGGATTAAACGCATAAGAAATTCCCCATACAGCATCCCTGATCTCGGCATCTCCTCCATGGGGGATAGTTCCGTGTTCCATCAGGTATTCTACAATCTCATAACGCATAGACTCATCCGGCGATACATTATATGGCTGAACCACCACCCAGGCAATTAAGAACATAAAAACCAACCCACAAAATCCTGCTTCCATATAAAAACTTTTCTTCATTTGTTTCATACTATTCTACCATTTATACATTACGGATAATTTTCAGATAACGTGCAAGAGCATCCTGCCAAGCCGGCAGACGTTTGAACCCATTTGCATCCAGCTTATCCTTATTCATGCGGCTGTTATACGGACGCGCCGCCTTTGCCGCCGCATACTCAGCAGTGGTCACCGGCACTACATCAACATTCAGCCCCGCCTGTTTAAAAATCTCACATGCAAACTCATACCAGGAACAAAGCCCTTCATTAGTTGCATGATAAAAACCATACTTATCAGTTTCTATCATATCCACCAGCAGCACCGCAAGGTCATAAGTATAAGTCGGAGAACCCACCTGATCACACACCACAGTCAACTTATCTCTTGTTTCACCCAGATTCAGCATAGTCTTAATAAAATTCTTACCATTCACACCAAATACCCAGGCAATCCGTACAATATAATATTTATCCACATATTTCGTCACCGCCAGTTCACCTTCATATTTCGTCTGGCCATATACATTCATCGGCTCCTGCTTGTCATCCGGCTCCCAGGGACGAGTTCCTTTACCATCAAAGACATAATCAGTACTAATGTAGATCATCTTCAAATCCAGCTTTTTACAGACCTTTGCAATATTCTCAGTTCCATCTGCATTTACCTTCCGGCAGATTTCCTCATTATCCTCAGCCGCATCCACCGCCGTATACGCAGCACAGTGAATAACTGCCTCCACATTGGCCTTTGTAATCTCATTTTCCACAGCCGCTGCATCAGTAATATCCATTTCTTCCACATCCACACCAACTGCTTCATGACCTCTTTTTTCCAACTCATTAACAACATCAAACCCCAACTGCCCCTTTACTCCTGTTACTAAAACTCGCATGTGTTTCCTCCCTTTCTACTGATAATCTCTCAGATAACACTTATATGATTCAACGCTCTTTCCATAAATCACTTGTAAAACCAGCGCCAGAGAGGCATGAGCTGTCTTACGTAAACAATCAGTGGGCGCTTTTAGCGGCGGCGGAATCCATCATTTACGCAGACCCAGCGCGACGGCATTCCGGAGCGTTGTTGGTCGAAGTTAATGATTAGTCCGCCAGAGCGTTGCCCACGTTTACGTAAGACAGCTCATGCCTCTCTGGCGCGTTCTCCGTAAGGTAAGGCAACTCATGCCCGCAAGCATCATTTATATTCTTTTTAACGAAAAATCCTGACTATCCAGTGTCAGATTCGGATTATAATACGGATCCCCCTTACAGAAAATCTCCGGCCATTTCTTTTCAAATATTGCAATCTCCCGCTGAAACCTTGCAACTTTCTCCGGTGTATCTTCCAACCCTCTGGATTTAGATTCATAATGATACAACTCCGCATATGGATTATATACCACCAGATAACCAGCCTTCCTAATCTTCATGCAAAAATCAATATCATTAAATGCCACCTGCAGCTCTTCACTTAATCCGCCAACTTCTTCAAAAACCGAACGCTTCACCATCATACAAGCCGCGGTTACCGCCGTATAGTTCTGAGCACAGATAATTCTATGACAATAACCCGTATATCCCCTTGGCTGCATAACGAAACAATGTCCGGCAATTCCGCCGAAACCAACCACAACACCGGCATGCTGGATGGTATCATCCTCAAAATATAATCTGGCGCCCACCGCTCCCACGTCCTTACGCATACAGTAACCAAGCATTTCCTCCAGACAATCCGGATTGATAATCTCCGTATCATTATTCAGCAACAGGAAATACTCTCCCTTAGCATGCTGAGCACCAAAGTTATTAATCAATGAATAGTTGAAAATACCGTCCCAATACACTACTTTTACCTTAGGATTTCTGGCTTCCAGCGCTTTATAGTACTGAAATGTTTTTTCATCGGTACTGTTATTTTCAACAATGATGTATTCATAATTTTTATATATAGACTTTTCATCAATGGACGAAATACAACGCTCCAGATCATCGGTATGGTCTTTATTCGGAATAATAATGGAAATCAGCGGGTCATGATCCCGGATAAATTTCGTTCGGTAAAGCCCCAGATATTCACCCTTTATTACTTCCGCCTTAATTCCGATCCGCTCATAATGAGCCTGCACGGCTCTTAGTCCGGCATCAAAAGCATATAACTTACTTTCCGGGTTTTCCGCCGTGGAATCCTCATGGCTGCGCCAATGATACAGAATCTTTGGGATATGATGAATGACCTTGCCGGCCTCGATGCACCGGAAAATAAAGTCATAATCCTGAGCACCGTCAAACTCACTTCGTAACATTCCCACCTGGTCGATCAGCGTCCGCTTTACCACAAATAAATGGCAGATATAATTCACCGTACACAAAAGGTCAATATTAAAATCCGGTTTAAAATGAGGCTGAAAGAATTTATTACCATCCATCGACATCTTATCTTCGTCTGAATATAATACTTCAATATCCGGATTTTCATTCAGGGCTTTCACACATTCAAACAACGCATTTGGTGTAATCTCATCATCATGGTCGGCAAATACGATATAATCACCGGTTGCCGCGGCTATCGCTGCATTGGTATTTTCCGATATACGCAGCGCCCTTTCATTGGCAATAACGCGAATTCTCCCATCCGCAGCAGCATGTCCGGCAAGTACCGCTGCAAGTGGTGAATTTTCTCCGCTTCCATCCGAAAGGCAAAGTTCCCAGTTAGCATATGTCTGCTCTTTTACCGATGCGATCAGGCGCTCCAGATAGGGCACCGGCGTCTTGTAAAGCGGCACCACAATGCTGAACTTGGGGGAATGAGGAAATTCCACCGTTCTCTGCCGGTCTAATTCTGCCTTTGCCGGCAAATGCTTCGGCAGCCATTTTGAATAAGAAATCGGTGCATTCTTCCTGCCGGCAACTTTAGCGGCAGTTTTTACAAATAAAGCCTTGGCACCATGGGTTTCCAGATACCGAATACCTTTCTTCGCATACTTTTCCATACGGTTTTTGAACACTACCACCCTCTGCATTGGCACTGGGTGTACCGCTTTCACATTTCCGCTGCGAAATACCAGGTATACTATTCTGGATTTTACATTAGTCAGTTCGATAAAGAAACCGCATTTTGCATCTATGTCGGTCTCCTTAAACATTTCAACTACATCTACACGGTTATTGCGCTGAATATCACAGGGAATCCGCTTACCGGCTTCATCATAGACACAGACCTCCACCGGCTCAGAAAAAGCGGCCCAGCCGCGCAGGCGGCATGTATGTGCCGATGCACTGACTTTCTCTTCTTCGATAAAGTAGAATGGTTTTCCCATTCGTTTTGCTAAGTCAGCTGCTTTAATGGAGAACCACAGAATCCGTTCTTTTCCCTGCACTGCGTAAATCTTCAAGCGCTTATACTGATCCAGATTGTCCGGTAACGACACTGTTACCGTCACTTTTTTCCCCTGCATCAGATCCAGATCCTGAAACCGCTCCAGAGCACTGGTATTCTCCCAGTCTTCGATGGTACATCCCGCGAGCTCTTGCACATCCAGATACACTTTTAGTTCATGCTCTTTCGGCCAGCTTCCCTGCAAAATATAGACATTCGGCTCTACCAGATGGAACCGTTCTCTTTTTACTTCAAACAACTCTCGCTGCATATCTTACCGTCCTTTGGTTTCTTCATTTTCAAACATTAATTTCTCAGCATTTCCCCGCAAACTGCAGTCACCATCTGCCAGAGTCAAGTTGGGGTTGTAATATGGATCGCCCTGATCCAGTATTTCTTTCCACTTCTTCCGGAAGCGCCTTACCTCTTTACGGAAACGCTCAAGCTTCTCGGGAGTATCCTCGGCACCTCTTGACTTGGATTCATAATGGTATAATTCCACATAGGGATTAAATACCACCAGTTTATCCATCGAGCGCACCTTCAGGCAAAAATCAATATCGTTAAAGGCCACTGTAAATGCCTCGTCAAATCCATCTATGGCGTCGAAATCCGATCTCGAAATCATCAGGCAGGCAGCTGTTACTGCGCTGATATCCTGAGTCGTCACCAGTCTGGCATTGTAGCCGTATTCTTTGCCATCCGCTTTGCACAGCACATGACCGGCAATCCCGCCCATTCCAATGACAACACCGGCATGCTGGATGCTGTCGTCGGGGTAATAGAGCTTGGCGCCTACGATTCCCACATCTGAGCGTTGGCAATAACCCAACATTTCCTCCATCCAGGAAGGAGTTATAACCTCAATATCATTATTCAGCAGCAACAGATACTCCCCTTTTGCAAAGGACGCTCCATAGTTATTAATGCTGGCATAATTGAATTCACCATTCCAGGTGATAACGCGTACCTGGGGATACTTTTTTTGAATTTCTTCATAATATACAAATGTTTCCGGATTCTGACTATTATTTTCAACCACCAGAATCTCGAAATTCCCATAAGTACTCTTCTCTACAATGGACGTAATGCAGGTATCCAGATCGCTGATGTGATCTTTATTCAAGATGATCACCGATACCATGGGATTACCCTTAACTTTGAACACTGTCCGGTAAATCCCAAAAATTCCGGTATTGTTTACCACCGCATCCATGCCCAGCCTGGCATAATGCTCCTGCAGTGCGTGTTTTCCCGCATTAATGGCATACTGCTTGCTCTGGGGATTGCCGGCTGTGGAATCCGGATGAGCGCGCCAATGGTACAATGCTTTTGGTATATGCCCAATATGGCTGGTCTGCTCACAGCAACGCAGAATGAAATCATAATCCTGCGCCCCGTCAAATTCCTTACGAAAATCACCGGCCTTTTCTACAATGGTCCTGCGCACCAGAAAGATATGGCAGATATAGTTTACACTTCGAAGCAGATCAATATTAAAATCCGATTTAAAATTGGGACCATAATACTTCTTGCCATCCATAGTTACCTTATCTTCATCGGTGTACAGAATGTCCAGCCTGGTATCCTCATTCAACGCTTTGACCAGTTCATACACTGCATCCGGTGCTACGATATCATCATGGTCAGCCAGCATGATAAAATCCCCGGAAGCCAACTTAACTGCTGCATTGGTATTCATCGATATACCCAGGTTTTCTGTCAGCTGCTTATATACAATACGACTTTCCCGTCCATATTTCTGCTGGATGAAGTTCTTTACCGTATCATCAGAACTGCCATCTGCCAGACATAGTTCTAACTTCCCATAGGTTTGAGTCAGAAGGGAATCCAGCATCTCCTTTAAGAAGTTCAGCGGCGTATTATAAAGCGGAATTACTACACTGATCAGCGGCTCATAGGTAAATCGGCAGCGACGCTGTGCCTTCAGCTGCCGTTTGTCTGTTCGATGCTCTTTCAGCCAGGCATTGTAATCGGCATATTCCGGCTCCAGCTCCCGCCGTACCTTATAGATAAAATTCTTGATGCCGTGCTCTTTGATGTAAGCCTTATTTTCCTCCCGGCGTTGGTTGGAGAGAATTGCTGCCAGCCTGCCTCGTTTGGAATGCTCATAATCAAACTTTTTCAAATCTGTCACATATTCCTTAGTGATCAACCGGTTGGAAATCTGCAGCCGAATCTGGCGGCATTTCACCTCTTTTCGGACAATCTGCACCCGAAAACCACTTTGCCGGCTCTCTTCCTCCAGATTATGAGCCTTATTAACATCGGTACGGATAATCCGCATCATCTTATGAGGTACCGGTTTTCCTTCCTCATCCACCAGCTTCAGCGTTTCATTCCGGAACCGGTCCAGCACCCAGCCTTGAATCGTCATTAAACCATCTGACTGTTCTACAATATCAATCTTATAATCCAAAGTCGCTTCACGGTACATCTGATGAATCTGTCCGGTCTCTTTTTTCCATGCACAAGTTTTAGTTTCTTTACTGCTCAGATATAGCTCTAACTTTTTGTACTTTTTCCAGATTTCTTCTATCTGCTCCACCTGAATACGAAATCCAATGTCCATGCGCTTTGTTACCTGGGCAATGGCCTGCTGTACATCCGGCCGTTCTCTGACCTTAACAAAGGTGGGGATTTCCACCTGCTCATCAGCTAAAAGGTGAATGGAAATATCCTCTCCACCCGGTGCAGCTGCCCAGCCTTCGATAAAGTATTCTATTTGGTTTTCACAAATTAATTCGTCTAAATCAACGCTCCAGTATAGCTTTTCCATCTATTGCCTGTCCTTCCTGCCTTTATCCTTTAGCTTCTGGTAAGCCTTCCAAACTTTTGTGTTTTCCATTTCAATGATCAACTGTTCTTTCTGAGCCAGAATACTTTCCAGTTCCTGAATCTTCTGCTGCTGAGCATCTTCCCGGTTCTTTATGTCTTCCATAAAGGATACCGCTTCCATGGAAGCAGCATCCATCTGCAGTTCCACTTCCAGTAAACGCGTATCTTCCGGAATCTCCAGAAGTAAAATCTGGGGATCTGAGGTTGCATAAAGTACCCGATTAAGTCCCTGTATCTGTCCATTGGCCGCATATGGTATAATTTCCTCATCCCGGGAATCCAGCCGAAGGGTTTTGATCGTCAGAATCCCTGGCTGCTCACCGGGATCCAGACGCAGTTTTTTAACCCCGCAAGGCAGTTCCATGCGAACCTGTGCCCTTCCCTGCAGCATCGGATATGAGCAGGAATCTTCCTCGCAAAATTCCTCTTCTGAAGCATAAAATATCTGAATGCGCTGATTACGCTTAATCATCCGCTCCCGATTTATCAGTTCATGCACCGACAGCATTCCTGGTGTAATATCCTTATATAGATTGCGGATCGGTACATGATTTTTTTCAATATGTTTTTGAAAATGAGCTTCCATTTTCTCGTATTGTGCAATCTCTTCCAAACCGATATTCAGTTTCCGGTACAACTCGGCATCCTCAATTTTACTGCGTTTATCTCCTACTCCCACATAGTAATGAAGAATCCGGTATAATACATAATTGACCGGAATCGGAAAATCAAACGTCCATTCATAATCAATAATATTCCATGAATCATTAATGATCACATTAGCAAAAACCATATCAATGTTAGTAACCGCTGCACAGCACAGCCCCGCCGGCAGTTTGACCTCACCAAATACCTCCACAAATTCAGGTGTAACCTGGAATGTTTGACTTTCGCCGCACTTTTGAATGCTGCCCAGATAGCTATCGATGGTTTTTGCGGCCAGTTCAAATTCCTGACCGGCCAGCAGCTTATCCAGCAGTTCTTCCATTGTACATCCTTCCAGATATTGAAGCTCTACTCCATTTTCTGTTGTTATGCAGTGGTTCATGGTAATTGGCGTATTTTGGTATTGCTCACTAAGAACCTTATACCAGCGGAAGATATTCTGAATATGCACCTCTCCCTCCGGATAACAGGCAGATTTTTGTACCGCTTTTTCACCGTTTTCCGCCTGTAAGATATCAGTACGGATTGCATACTGCCGCGCTCTTTCATTGGAATACTTGGTATAAATTATCTTCTTCATGACAGTATCAGTTCCTTTCTAAAGTGTTACCATTCAGCCTAACGGCTTCATAGCAACATATTGCACACAAAACACCTCGCGGGATAGTCTCGGCTGAATAGTTACTCTAACGTCACCAAAAACGAATTGGAATACTGAGGGAAAAGTTCATTTTCCAGCAGGGTATCATATACTTTGGTTTCATCAAACAGCTGCAGGCGTTCCCGGTCAAAATTACAGATATTCATATTCAGTTCGCCGCGTGCCGGAAGATGTGCGTCCGAATAAATAACCATCGGAAACTTATAATCCGGATAAGGATAGTAAAAGTCTGTCTGAAAATCCCCGGCATTATTAATTACCGTCTCCAATTCCTTTTTTGAAAAGGTGCGGATTCCTTTCGTATGAGGATAGCCTTCCAGCCCTTCAAAATAGACCCCCGCATGATCTTCGGTACAGCCTGCCCAGTATTTTAATCCCAAGCGGTTTTCAATAGCAATCACAATCTTGCCGCCGGGTGCCAAATGCTTTCGGATGTTCTTCAGCATGTCCACATAAGGTGTATCCCCCCCGATATATCCCGCCGAGTACTCAAACACTCCAATCAATGTAATATAATCGTATTGTACACTTATATTCTTTTCAATATCCTGAAAGTTCCCTACCAGAATATTTACATTCTCTTCCTTTTGATTGCGGTACGCATTAATATGGCTCCGTTTTTTCGAAAGCTCAATACAGGTAACAGACCGGGACTTTTTCGCCAATGCTCCTGTGATCGCACCGCATCCCGAACCAATCTCCAATACACGATCTTCCCGGGTTATCGGCAGCCATTCCACGATATTCTGCCGGATATGAGAAAAATGATATAAAATCGGCCAGTTTTTACGCTGAGCAATCACCTGATTTAATTCCTTTTCTTCATAATTCTTAGCAATTTCAAGCAGTTCATCTTCGATTTTTCCATCGCTATATAAATCCTCACCTGGATAATAGGTATAATCAAGCGTAATATTTCCAATCTTCTCCTGCATCTGTTCGTACCCTTTCCGCAGCTATTCCCTCGGATTTTCTGTGACTTTTGCTTTGCTCCACTCACAAAAAATACCTCGCGGAATACCGACTGTGAATAGTAACTATTCCACCACAACTTCTGAGTTCATATCATAAAAACCAACAGTATTCTTCACTGAAACCACTGTAATGTTACACACATCATACAGACGGTGATATACATGAAAGTCACCTTCCCGATACCCGGTACAGCCAAAAGACAACAGATATTCCCCGCCCTGCAGATTCATCTCCTGGGTAAAGGAGATCTCCCGGACATCTCCGTTTTCCTGCGGCCCAACATCCGCCGACTCATACATGGTGTTGGTTCCGGTAATCTCCGTTCCCTTCAGATCCTTAAGGGTATAGGCAAAGATCGGCTCCTGAACCGTTTCGTGAAACTCCACTTTCATTTTAATGGTAAAGCGTCCGCCCTTTTCAATGGTGTTGGTGCAGATTCCCACTTCATCAAGCACTGCAAAATCGATAATCTCCGCACGTTTTTCCCCATACTCCAGCAATTCCGGATTGGTCACCAGAACATCCCGCCAGCGCTCGCCATGCTGAATCCTCTCCGCTTGAATTTCCAGTTCCTGACCTGTCTCTTTTGATGTATCCGGCGTATTCTCTTCATCCTGACCTACCAGCAGTTTCTTATAAAGGTCGACCATCTGCTTCGGTTCACCTTCAGCCAGTTTATTGCCCTGATTCAGGAGAATAACCCGGTCACAATATTTACTGATACTACCCAGGTCATGACTTACGAATAAAATAGTTTTGCCCATTTTCTTAAATTCTTCAAATTTACGATAACACTTTGCCTGGAAAAATACATCTCCCACAGAAAGGGCCTCATCCACAATTAAGATTTCCGGCTCGATATTAATCGCTACGGCAAATGCAAGCCGCACAAACATACCGCTGGAATAGGTCTTAACCGGCTGGTGAATGAATTGCCCAATATCCGCAAAGCTTAAGATGGCATCCATCTTGGCATCAATCTCTTCCCTGGTAAAGCCGATCATGGTACCATTGAGATATACATTTTCAAGACCGGAATACTCCATATTGAATCCCGCCCCCAGCTCCAGCAGTGCCGAAATTCGTCCATTAACGGTAAGGCCTCCGCCCGATGGGTTCAATACACCGGTGATGATCTTCAGAATCGTAGACTTACCTGATCCATTGGTTCCGATAATTCCTACCGTCTCTCCCTTTGCCACTTGAAAGCTGACCTGGTTCAAAGCGTAATGCTCTCTTGCATTTACCTTCATCCCCAATGTCTCTTTTAGCCGGTCAGAAGGTTTGCTATATAGTTTATACATTTTGCTCAGGTTTTCCACACTGATTGCAATGTTATTCATGATTTCCTCCATCTGTGTGTGTTCGTATATCCATTTCAAGACGCCTTGCTTGCTGCGAGCGGCTCGTCAGCTTGGCATTTACTCACCACCTATAGAGGTGGGAGTCTTATCTTCTTTCAAGATAAACATTTATATTTCACACATTTACTACTATTACAGCACATCTGCAAAATGAATCTTCAGTTTTTTAAATAAGCTTCCGCCCACTACAAATAATACCAGCGTAATTCCCCAGAAATAAATGGTCAATGTTCCATGGGACCAGAACCACACCTTTCCAATTAAAGCCTCACGGTACCCATTCACAATATAATAAATGGGATTCAGCTTTAAAATAGTAGCAATAACTCCACCTTCAAACCCCATATCAGAAAAGTTCCACATAATCGGCGTCATCCAGACTCCTACCTGCAGAACGATATTAATAATCTGCGACAGGTCTCTGAAAAAGATTACCACCGAACTTGTCAGATAAGATAATGCCAGTATAAATATAAACGCACAAAAGCTATAATAAACCAGCTGCAGCGTATACCAATCCGGATAGTACCCTTTTATTGCATACAATACCAGCATAAAGCATACAAAAAACACATGGACAAATAATGCGGATATAACTTTCACCATCGGCAGGATGCTGACCTTAAAGACCACCTTCTTGACCAGATAATTATATTCCAACAATGCATTTGTCCCATTTACCAATGCTTCCTGTATAAAGAACCAGGGAACCAGTCCAGCAATTAACCATAATACAAAAGGAACCCCCAGCTCACCCTGATCATTGTTTCTTAATATCCCAAATACAAACCAGTATACCATCACCGTGACGATGGGCTGAATAAACGCCCATACAATCCCCAGATAGGAGCCGGCATATTTGGTCTTAAAATCATTCTTTGCCAATGAAAAAATCAACTGTCGGTTTTGATACAGTTCAAGCGGCAGCGAAAAAACTTTTTTTAACATGTATTCTACCCGCCTATTTCGTTAAGTCCTTAAAAGACCCCCAGTTCTGGTCTTTCTCGGAGATAGTCAGTTCCATTCCCGCTGGTATCGGCCATTCAATACCGATATCCGGGTCGTTCCACAGCAATCCGCCTTCATCATTACCATGATAAAAGTCACCGCATTTGTACGCAAACTCAGCACTTTCAGATAACACCAGGAATCCATGGGCAAAGTTCTGCGGAATAAAGAACTGCTTTTTATTCTCTGCCGACAGGATCACCCCAAACCACTTTCCATAAGTCTCAGAATCTGGTCTTAAGTCCACTGCCACATCAAATACTTCCCCGCTTACCACCCGCACCAGCTTATCCTGAGGGTAATTAATCTGAAAATGAAGTCCGCGCAGTACACCTTTCCTGGAACTGGACTGATTATCCTGGACAAATTCCACATCAATTCCAGCTTCCTTAAAATCATTAGCATTATATGTCTCCATAAAGTATCCCCGGTCATCACCAAATACCGTTGGGGTAATTACCTTCAATCCTTCTATCTCACATGTCTCTACGATTATCTTTCCCATGCTGTCCCATCCTCCTACAGCCCTTCGGCTACATCAATTAAATATTGTCCATACTCCGTTTTCAAAAGCGGCTGCGCCAGCTCGATCAAGCGCTCTTTGGAGATAAATCCTCTTTTATAGGCAATCTCTTCAATACAGGAAATATACAATCCCTGCCGCTTCTGAAATGCCGCCACAAAGTCAGCTGCCTCTAATAAAGAATCATGACTGCCTGTATCCAGCCATGCAAACCCTCTTCCCAAGGTTTCTACCTTTAGTGTTCCTCGATTCAGATACTCATTATTCACACTGGTGATCTCAATTTCCCCTCGGGCAGATGGTTTTACATTTTTCGCAATCTCCACCACATCATTATCATAGAAATAAAGCCCCGGAACTGCATAATTGGACTTTGGATGCTCCGGCTTTTCCTCAATCGACAGAGCATTGCCTTCCCCATCAAATTCCACCACCCCATATTCTCTTGGATCCCTTACATAATATCCAAAAATAGTAGCTCCCGTTTCTCTTGCCGCAGCAGACAGCAACACTTTAGAAAAGCTCTGTCCATAAAAAATATTATCCCCCAGCACCAACGCCACATTATCATCACCAATGAATTCCTCACCAATAATAAAAGCATCCGCCAACCCTCTCGGATATTCCTGCACCGCATATGACATCTCAAGCCCCAGCTGCTCACCATTACCCAACAATTCCTCAAACACAGGCAAATCCCTCGGCGTAGAAATGATCAAAATCTCCCGAATCCCCGCCAACATCAATGTCGATAACGGATAATAAATCATCGGCTTATCATACACCGGCATAATCTGCTTAGAAATAGCTTTCGTCAACGGATACAATCTAGTCCCCGCACCCCCCGCTAAAATAATCCCTTTCATATCATTCTCCTCCTAAAATATTATTCTCATCATACAACCCTGCCCACCAAACCTCCCGCCCCCAATAACCTACCTGCGAAAGCGGCAAGGGGCAAAAGCCCATTTGGCCGGAAGGTATTTGAATATTCTGGCATCTGCAGGAGTATCAGAATCACTTAGATAGTGGAAATTTGCGTTGCTTCCAGAAAAGATACTGTCTGAGCGCAGCGAGTTTATCTTTTCTGGAAGCGTTTTTAGCAAATTTTCAGCATCTTAGTGATTCGATGCGACGAAGCCCGCCAGAATATTCAAATACCTTCCGGCCAAATGGGCTTTTGCCCCTTGCTCCCCCCCACCCCACAAACAAACGCGAAAACCAGCAGCACCTTCCGGATACTGCTGTTCTCTTATTTTTATTGATACATATCATTATAATATTTCTGATAATCCCCACTAGTCACGTGTTTCATCCAATCTTCATTCTCAAAAAACCACTGTATCGTCAGGCGGATACCATCTTCGAACATCGTCTCCGGATACCATCCAATCTCTTCCTTGATCTTATCCGGAGCAATAGCATATCGCCTGTCATGCCCTTTACGATCCTCCACATATGTGATCAGCTCTTCATCAATATGCGCCTTCCTTGAATCATCATCCGAAAGCATGTCCCTTAATGTATCCAGAATAATATGGATAATCTGAATATTCTGCTTCTCATTATGCCCCCCGATATTATAAGTTTCAAAAAGTCTGCCCTGCTCCTGAACCATGTCAATTCCTTTCGCATGGTCTCTCACATACAGCCAATCCCGAACATTCTTTCCATCACCATACACCGGCAGCTTCTTCCCCTGGAGCGCATTATTAATAATCAACGGAATCAACTTCTCCGGAAACTGATACGGCCCATAATTATTACTGCAATTAGTAATATTAGCCGGGAACTGATACGTATCCATATAGGATCTTACCAGCATATCCGATGATGCCTTACTTGCCGAATATGGGCTATGAGGATCATACGGCGTAGTCTCATAAAAATACTCACCTTCCTCTTCCAAAGAACCATAAACCTCATCGGTTGATACATGAAGGAATTTCTTCCCTTCTTTAAAGCTGCCATCCGGCAATTCCCATGCCGCCTTCGCTGCATTCAACATAACAAGCGTCCCCAGAACATTTGTCTTCACAAACACCTCTGGATTCCGAATGCTTCTATCCACATGACTCTCAGCAGCAAAATGCACCACCCGGTCAATATCATTCTCGTCAAAAACCTTCTGAACAGCCTCACTGTCACAGATATCTGCCTTCACAAACACGTAGTTCTCTTTATCTTCCACGCTCTTTAAGTTCTCCAGATTACCTGCATAAGTTAATTTGTCCACATTAATAATTTTAATGTCATCACCGTACTTTTCAAACATGTAATGAATATAATTGGAACCAATAAAACCAGCTCCTCCTGTTACAAGATACGTTCTCAAGGTTTGCCCTCCATCTTTTTCCACTTATTCGTTTAAATATTATACCACCTAATGTTGCAAGTGTCAAAAGTCCATTATCCCCCTACCAACTTCGATAACGGCGTAATCAACACATTAACCCAAGTCAGCACCTGCAGCCATCCAAGCGTAAAAATCAACTCCCGGTCTATCGACTTCTTCAGCACCAGCGTATGATTCTTCAAACACAAAACCAATGGCAGCAGCAGCGGTATAAAGTATCGACCCTGAATTCCCTGGATAGTCTCACTGCTAAGCGGTGTCCAAGTCAGCAGCATGGCCGCCGCAATAATCCCCCCACTTAGGACCAGTGCAATCAAAACACCAACTTTTGTCTTCCATTCCACTACGATACCGTTCTCTCCTCCCGGTACATGAATAGCACTAAGCAGAAATACCAGCAAAAACCCTGACACCAACACCATCTGAATCGGATAATTAAACCACCCCAAGTCCTTGCCGATCAGAGAATTCACAATAAAATCCCCCTCCTTATAAATGGTATTCAGCAAGAGTAAAATAAACTCTTTCGGATTCTGGAACACCCAGCCAACAGTATAGCCTGCTTCCACACTTTCAGCCACTTGCGGGGCAGTGCCAACCGAAGATGTCACCTGGTTCATACTGATCAACACACACACCAGCACCGTACTCAGCAAAGTCCCCCCCAGAAACAGCAGCCAATTTTTCTTCGTCGCAAATTTCTTCCGGGGAATCAGTAAAATCAAAGCGCAAAGCGGAACATAGGCCCCAGCCTTACTGCATCCTAACAAAATGCAAAGAACGCCAATAATGATAAAATCTTTTGGCTCATTTGCCTTCCCATAAGCGTAATCCAGAATAGCCGCCACCAGCATAAGAGCCAGACCGATAATAATCGCATCATAAGAATACGATCCAATCAACTGCCCTGTCATCGGCATCATAACAATTGCAAATATGCTCATTTTATAAAATGGCATCTTCTTTATCGCCCAGTGTGCCATTAAAGCAAACACCAGCAAATTAAAGATTCGCCCCAGATAAAACACCGTGGAAGCATTCAGATTCAGCAAACGCCCTGCGGTAATTCCAACAGCTTGAGGGAAGTACAAAAAGGCCGGAGCCTGAACCGGGCTTTTATTAATTTCCTGCATCCCGGTACTGTGTGCACTTCTGCCAAACTCTTTTAACATCCGCTGATATTCGAAAGGATCCGGATCCGCTTTTCGTATCCGGTTATAAAAGCCGGCATCCTCATCCCGCATCACCACCGGATTACCCACTCCATTACCCTCACCCAAAACCAAATTGGAATAGGCATAGGCGCTGCGATAATGCGCCGCCTCATCCGGTACGATTCCAGGCTTCATCAAAACTACATAGGCCATACCGGTAAACAGCACCGCAACTAAGAATATCCGCTCCAGATTTACTTTTTTTATAAACACACAGAAATACAATCCATATATGGCAATTGTCACTGCCAACGCAAATACCCAAAAAAGTTTTCCCAGGCTGTTATACTGACTATTGACTTGACCCAGCCGCAGATTCCCTTTTTGTTCCTGCCGGCCATCCGTTAATAAACCGGAGGTATATGCTGACTCACTGCTGGTCATGACTGACAGCGTATCTTCCGGATTCAAATCAGTAACCTTAATGCGAAGAACAAAAGTCTTTCCTTTCGTTTCTTCTTCCAGATGGTCAAATAGCATTATAAAGGGTTCCTCATTATCCAACATACTAACTGATACTACCGTATGACATACAATCCCTTTCCGACTGTCCAGCAAAGTAAATTCTGCGTTCCCTTCCGGATGGTTCTGATTTCGTTGAAACTTAAGCCTTATCCCCCATAGGACATCCGTCGTACACACAAACGTTTGGGATAATTCTTGGGTCTGCTCCGTAAAAGTATAACTCTCAGCGTTTGAATTCTCCGGTACAATATCCTCCCACAGAAAAGATTGTGCCCCTTCATTAATATATTTTGCTTTTAAAAAGTAAAAGATGCTTAGCAGCGCCAGAAAAATCACCAGACAGTGCAGTCCTCTCTTGATATACTTCTTCTTTTTTTCGTCCATCTTGCTCCCCTGTTTATTCCCCTTCTGTTAACGTTTTTCCTTCCTGGTTCCTGTGCCCCAGAGCATCCTCTTTTCCATCTTCGGTGGAATTCACCTTGCACCCCAGGGCACCCTCTCTTCCACCTTCGGTGGAATTCACCTTGTACCCCAGAGCACCCTCTCTTCCACCTTCGATGGAATTCACCTTGCCCGCTCCCTTTAGTAATGCAATCTCCTGGGAAAGCTTCTTAACCCGCTGGGAAAGCCTTGATATCGCCACAGTGAGGGAGAAAATAATCGCCAGAGAAAAACAAAACCCGGCAAAAAACAGCATATTAATCGGTGTATATATCCCCATAAGCCCGGCCAGGTATGATGTCAGACTGGGAAAGCAGGCAAAAATACAAACTCCAATTCCTAATGCTAACCACAGCAACGCATATTTCAGCAGCAGCTTATTCTTCCGAATTAAATTAACAAGGGCAACCAATGACGCTACTGCTGCAACCACCACGATAATCTGTATTCTGATATTCATCATAACCTCCTTTAACGGTAGTCAAAAACTCCCTCTGAACTAAGTTTACTTGCCGATCAACTGCGAATCCACTCAATCAGAATTGCAAGGCTTACTTTAATCATGTAATAGATTGAATTTTGCATCGAAATCGAAGAGATTCCCCCGGCACGCCGGCGCATCACCACCGGAATTTCTTCCACCTTTTTGCACTGCCGCAAGATTGCTGTTACGCTTTCCGGCTCAGGATAATCATTGGGGTATCTTTCGGAAAAAAGCTTGATCACATCCCGCCCCACCAGGCGCAGGCCCGAGGTGGGATCAGTGATAGTTTTACCGCTCAGCATGCGAATCAGCCAGGAAAAATAACGTATTCCCACCCGCCTAAACAGCGAAGACTGAAACCCCTGCTTTTCAATAAAGCGGGATCCAATCACCATATCCAGTTGATGACATTCCAGATAATCTGCCATTTGGTTCAGAAATGAGGAATCATGCTGCCCGTCTCCATCCACTTGTACTGCCATATCATAGCCATTACGGTACGCGTACAGATAACCGGTCTGAACTGCTCCGCCGATGCCCAGATTAACGGGCAGACTAATTACCGGAAACCCCTGTTCCTTACAGATTTCCAGGGTCCGGTCAGTAGAACAATCATTAACTACAATATAGTCAAAGTCTTTTGCATGTTCTTGAATATCCCGGACCGTATGCACAATACTCTCGCTCTCGTTATATGCCGGAATAATAATTAGTTTTTTCATTTATACTCTCCCAAAGTATTGTTACAGATCATGTACTTGTTCTGCAATTATCTCCCATGTAAAATGCTCCAGCAGCCGCTCCTTGGTACGCAGGGCCGCCTCTTTTCGGTAATCCGGCCGCTCCGCTGCCTCATTAAGAGCTGCTTTAATGGTATTTACCCGATTATTTCCCATAATCATACCATAGCTGTCATCCAGAATCAATTCCTTGGAACCACCTCTGGTGGTGGTGATCACATAGCACTGCGCTGCAGCAGCCTCCAGCACCGCGGTGGGGAATCCTTCCGGATAATCGGTCGGCAGGCAATAGATATCTGTCTGTTGCAGAAGTGCTGTCACTTCTTCAAAGGACAGGCGCCCCAACGGTATCACCTGTTCATCAGCCTTTTCCCGGACCCGCTCCAGTTCTTCACCATCACCGGCAATCATCAGATACAGCTTTTGTCTCCCCTGATACTGCCTCACTGCTTCAATCAGATTCAGAATCCCTTTTTCTTTGAGCAAACGGCCGGTATATGTAACAACAATCCCCTCTTCCGGTATCTGATATGCCTTTCGGAAATCTTTTACCGGATTCAGCAAAAGTTCCTGCATTTTGTCCATATCAACCGCGTTATAGATGGTTCCTTTAGCATCAATACCAAAATGCTTAAGCCATGCACAGCAATCAGAGGAGACGCCATAGAAGTCTTTGCATAAACATTTTTCCACTGCCGTAATTCCATGTTCATACCATCCCCCAACCCGATCCCAGAAAGGATTGCCAATGGACATATGGCTGGTGCCATGATCCAGCACAATACATTTTGCTTTCTGTTTTCGGGCAAAGAGGATTCCATATACTGAATGCAGATAAAACCTGGTGTTTATAATAACCTGGTCAAAGTCCGCCCGCATCAGTTTTTTGTGCAGCCACAGATACTCTTTGTTTGGCTTTGATACCGGGAAGCGGCCTTCTAACAGGCTAAAGCACGGCATTCGGAATACCGGAATGCCATCCATTTTTTCATAAGCCTTAAGCACCATATCATTGGACGTGACAATTATTACTTTATCACCTTTTTTCATCAACCCCTTTGCCAGATTGTAGGTATAACTCTCAACACCTCCCAGATAGGGAAAGTAATGAGAAGAAAAAATACATATATTCTTTGCCATATTCATACCCTTCCATTTCGTACTGTTTAAACCTCTTTTCCGGTGCCTGGTGTGTTGCCCACGAATTATCTGGACTCTCGTCTTTCTTTTTCCAAATAATAAATAAAGAAAACCAAAAAGATCAGTGCCATCATCGCCATCGAACACAAATATCCGGCGGCAGCTCCATTGACTGCATATTGCTTTGTAAGCATCGGCGTAGCCAGCGCGGTGAATAGCGCTGTCAGAGCGCAGCCTGCCAGGGTGCTGTATTGGTGCCGCATGATTACGATTCCATACTGCAAGAGCTGGAACAACGCATTAAAACCACCCCCCAGCAGCATAATGCAAAGAGCCAGCCGGTATGCGCTAAGATCAATGCCGGACAGCCAGGAAAGCACCGGTACTCCCAGGCAATATGCCCCGCCGATACAAACCAGCGTAATTCCCACGATCACCAAAAACTGCTGCCTTATGATCGCTATAAAACCCTTCCGGTCACCCTTTGCATATCTGACTGACAAGGTGGAAATCATTGGTTTCAAGCCAAACGAAGCAAATAAGTTGATAACAAATGCCATCATATATAAAATATTGAACATTCCCAAAAACTCTTCGCTGTAATAAGCATCAATAGCGTATTTGGAAGCATTGAGAACATAGGTGGTCAAAAAAGAGTTAATAAACAGCGGCAGGCATGCTAACAAAAGCCCCAACTGCTTCCGCCAGTGAAATACCGGACGGAAGCCGTCAAAATGCTTCACTAAGCTGCCATCCACAATAAAAAGTGTCAGCAAATATGCACCAGTCAGGACGCCCATCGAAAGCAGAAGGTTTCTTGTAACAGCCATAGTAATAATAAATCCCAGAAGAAAAACCATCGTTTTAAAAAACACTCCGCGGCAGGCCACATCATACCGCTCTTTCTGCTGATACCGTCCTTCAAAAAGGTCAGATAAAGCCTCTCCTGCCTTAAACAGGATCATCAGACCAATGGCCGTAACCTTCACCTTAGGATATCCTCCTGCGGCAATCCATATCCCCCCGCCGGCCAGCATCACTGCTATTGTCAGGATTCTTGCAGCACAATAATCAGAAAATGTGTATTTTTCCATCACATCCGATACTTGATAGGCTCTTATGTTATAATAACCGACGGTAACCAGCTGATTGCCAATCGACATGGCAATAGCAAAAATCCCGGTTGCATAAGCTCCCAACATCTTAGAAGTGGCCATTGACATAATAAAAGAACTGCCTGCATATGTGGTGCCGGCAACAATCGTCCACAGATAAGTTTTATGGGTTGTATCGCCACCTTTTGGCATGAAAATTCTACTTATCATAGTTGTTATCTCCCGAACCAAAATCCAACTCCACCGGTGGATGATTATGTCTTTTTTCCACCGGCGGAAGTGTCATATAATCGTTTCCATACTGTACTTTCAGATAGGCCTCAGGACAATTCGGTACACGTACCTGAACTCCCTCAAACTCCATAAACCGGGTAGGATAGATATCCGCCAGCTTCATCATATTGATGTAAGGTGACTGATCAAACAGATAAGCCGCCCGCCTGGTATTCGTATCCCTGCAGCACAAAGCTGCATTAGCCGCCTGATGGTAAAGCCACTCCGGCGATATCCCCAGGACTTTCAGCATATAATGGGCAATTCGTGAAATCCCCATAGCAATTTTACCTTTAACCCCGCCAGTCAGGATTGTCGGCCGGGAAATTTCCCGCAGGATGAAAAGCTTACTAAACGTCCAAGCCTGTATAGCCTGTTTTCGCAGCCGTTTGTTATCATCCCACACGTTGTCAAAACAAAAGATATCAATCGCAATACCGGCATGATAACCAGTAGTAACTGCATCTTTATCACGAAAGGTTGTCCCCCTTTTGTACCATTTGGTAAACATGCAGGGAAAATCCGGATTTATTTCAGCATTGATCAGACTATATTTATCGGCATATTCGTGCTCTGCCACATGCAAAAAGCGGTCATAATGTGACCTTGTCATGCCTATATCAATATCATCATCCCAGGGAATAAACCCTTCATGACGTACCGCGCCCAATAGACTCCCGCCGCATAGAAAGTAATCAATATCATGCTTCGCACACAGCTGTTCAAAGTCCACAAGCATACCAAGTTCTATATTCTGTAGTTTTTTCAATACCTCTGGTTCGTATTCTTTATACAAGCTAACATCCCCTATTCTTCCTGACTATGACTGCTTTCAAGATGAAAAAGCCCAAAACATCCGCAGAACCAAATGAGACGGTTCTGCAAATATGTATTGGGCTATATTTTTTTCCTTATTATCTTCTTTTTTTTCTTCGCTTTTTACGATTCGCTATAACACTGATGATAATCATAATAAGGCTTAAAAGAATCAGCCCGCCAAGTACCATGATGATAATCCGGTACTTTTTCTGCAATCTTTCATTACTTTCCTGGCTCTGGGCATCATCAGCCTGATTCTGCTCACTATTATCCTGCTCTTCCAGTTGGGCTTCATCTGTTTCCTGCATATCATCTGCAGCATCCTCATCATTGGCTGCTTCCAGTTTCTGCAGTTCTTCGGCCGAAAGGGAAAAACTGTCAAGAAGATGATCATCATAGTAATAATTAAATACCGTTGCGGTTTCAGCCTTAGCCTCTTCGCATTTTAAGTCAGTTTCCTTAACTCCCTTGGGCACGATAAGGTCTCTGCCTTTTACTTCTATTCTTTCAAAATTATTATATCCATAATCAAACAGTGCTCTGGAATCAGCGCATACCTGTCCCGGATCCGCACGCATCACTACCGCGATATATGTAGTATCATCTCTTTTTACACCTGTTACCAGGGTATTCTTCGCTGCATCGGTAACACCGGTTTTACCCCCCAGGCATCCTTCATAATATTCCGGCGCGGTGGGTACTAACAGCGCATGATGAGAGCTTATCACACGGGGCTCAGCAGTCCGATTAGTCGCTGGAATGGTATATTCCAGCGTTTGGATAATCTTGCAGAACTCTTCGTTCTTTAATGCCTCACGAAAAATCAGCGCCATATCATACGCGGTACTCCAATGCTGTTCGTCGGGCAAACCACTGGGGTTGTTAAAATGAGTATTCTTACATCCCAGATCCGAAGCCTTTTGATTCATCATGGCAATAAAGTCTTCCCGGCTTCCGCCAACCGTCTCAGCCACCTGATCGGCCACTTCATTAGCCGATTGTAACATCACTGCATAAAGACACTGTTCCATCGTCAGAACTTCACCTTCCTGCATCTGCAGATTAGTTCCTTCCCACATATGTTCCAGCCCCGTAGCTGTAAATGTCACTTGCTCATCCAGCGTAGAATTCTCAAGTGCCAGCAGTGTTGTCATGATTTTTGTAATGCTGGCCGGATAACGCATTTCATTCATGCCTTTGTTATAAAGCACTTCGCCCGTATCAGCTTCCATCAGGACAGCAGTATCCGAATAGATATCCGGCCCTTGGGGCCAGTTCTTAATTTCATTGGATGTAATCGTGTATGTTGCCTCATTATTGACTTCTGCCAGTATTGTTTGTGATAGCATCAATGCTATCAGTACTGCTGCCACCACGCTATAATATTTTTTAATTCTCATAATCCCTTACCTTTTGTCTTATATTCTGTCTTCTACATGCAGCACCAATCTTTTATGGTGTTACTGATCCTCCGGTATGGCTGAACTATAATCATCTCGTTCCTGCGAAAGGTCAGTCTCCGGCAAGCTCTTTGATGAGTTCTCATCCATATCCGGATCAGCATCACCCAGGGGTTCGGGTAATGAAGTTTCTGTTGGCTCATCCCCTGGCGACTGTGTTTCTTCCGGCGTCTGTTCCGGTGTGTCTAAATCCGGTTCTCCACTATCGGATGCTTCCTGCAACTGCTTTACTGCTGTCTGCAGCTGCGCCAGCGCTTGATCAACTACATTCTGTTCACAAATTTCAGCTAATACATTCTTTGCATGGGCCAGGGCTTTTTCTACTTCGCTCCAAGACTCATCGGTATAATCCCTGGCATTCAACTCATACACATCATTAACCAGCTCCTGAAGCTCCTGTTTGTCTGCCCTCTCTGCCTGTTCTCCTAAAAATGCATTTCCTTTGATGGCCGGTGATGATGTTTTGCTCCTAAGCTGAACCCGGATAGCACCAATATTATAGTTATATTTTTCAGTTCCGGCACTTTCACCGTTTTTGGCCCAATCCAGCCAACCATAGCCAGTCAGGTATACCTGATAATAAATATCGGTGGTCTTTGACAATGTTCCATTTAGCTTTATCTGAATTGCTTTTATTGCGTTGCCGGTCCCGCTGACTGCACCGTTCTTACACGCTGTTGTTTCCCAGCCGGAAGCATCCGAATATGTCAGATAGCTGATATCACCTGATGCACTAGCATTCTGCAGCCGCAGTGTCAGGAAACCAATGCTGTTTTCACCTGATTTCGCCGTATTATACTGATAATTATACTGATATCCGCTCCACTTTTCCTGACTGTCAGCGGTATTTAGCTGTACGTCCATTAAGACACCGCCAGCATTTAAGTAATACTGATAGCCACCAACAGTTATCCATCCGGTCAGCATTTTACCCTTGGTTCCTTTGCCGCCGGTCGGCTGGAAGTAGTATCCATTGCCATCCAGCTGAGACCAGCCTGTTAATGCTTTTCCTTTGACGCCGGAATCACCGGTTTTCTTAAAGTAATACTTTTTATTATCAAGTGTCTGCCATCCCAGCAGCATTCGGCCTTTGGTTCCGGCACCTCCTGATTTTTTGAAATAAAAGTTTTCATTATCAAGAGTCTGCCAACCGGTCAGCATCTGGCCTTTGGTTCCGGCCTTTCCGGTCTTTTGAAAATAGTAAGTCTGTTTATTCACTGTTTGCCAGCCGCTCAACACCTGCCCCCTGGAACCAGCACTCCCAGTTGTCTTGAGATAATAATACTGATTATTTAATTTCAGCCAGCCGGTCTTGATCCGCCCTTTTGTTCCTAATCCGCCGCTCTTTGCTGCATAATACACCTTGTTGTTATAAGTTATCCAGCCAGTCAGTACCTGGCCTTTCGACTTAACCTCACCGGTTTTCTTAAAGTAATAGATATCGCTTCCAATCTTATGGAATCCGGTCAGCATTTGGCCTTTTGTACCTGCTTTTCCTGTCTTTTTAAAGTAATAATTCTTTTTACTTATGGTTCGCCAGCCGGTTAACATCTCACCTGATTTTGGCCGGAAATAATAAGTCTGTGAACCAATTACATTCCATCCGCTGACCATCTGCCCCTCTTTGTAACCTTTGGTTCCTTTTGGTGCCAGATAGTAAAGCTTATTCTTGTAAGTAAGCCAGCCAGTCTTCATCTTGCCGGTTTTATCAAACCAATACCAGCAATTATCAATAGCTTTCCAGCCTTTGGCAGCCCTTCCGTTTTCATTATGATAAGACCAGGCTTTATTATAGTACAGCCAGCCTTTGGCAACCTTATTCCTCCTGATAGAGGTACCGGCATAAGAAAAATCAGTTACTATTGCCGCTGCATCGCCAATCGTCGTTCGGATGGAAGTACCCATACTATTAAATGTATTCAGCGAACTGGCTGACAGATTCCCAATCGAACCGGTAACAATAGCTGTGTGTGGATTAAATACACGCAGAATGTCACTGGGATTATTAGATCCATCTCCATGATGCGGCAACTTCAGTATATCGGTCTTGCCGATTTTCCCCTGTGCAATCAGCGTTCTTGCTGTACCGGGCTCCATATCTGCTGTTAACAGTGTCTTTTGACCATATGCATTAACTCTGACAACGATGCTATTGGCATTGTCATCGGCAACATTTTTTTTCACTTTTGTATTGTATAGAGTTAAGGTCATACTGCTGCCTAACTTAATCTGCATTCCTTCACTCAGATTTTGTACACACTTGGCACCCACCTTTTCAGCTGCACTTAATAGGTTATTATACACGTAAAGATTATCCCACAGCCTTCCTTTATCGTTTATATTCGAATCAGAATATTTCTTCAGGTATAATGTCTTTGGTTTAAAATATGTAACTATCTCATCACCGCTGCCAATATGATCGCTGTGAGCATGAGTACCAATATAAAAATCCAGATTCCTGGAGGTAACCCCAACAGACTTCATGTAATAGATAACCTGTTGTTCAAAGCCCAGATTAGTAGTCACGCCTTTGCGGTATTTATACAAGGTATTGGTACCATCGGGATAATCCCAGTCCTCCCCGGAATCAACCACACCAAAATGCCCGTCTGACTCCAAAAGGATTGCATCAGTCGAACCATACAGGCCAAGATAATGGATACGGGTGGCCGCTTCTACATAATCTGTTTTACCGAAAAGCATCCACAAAAAGGTGATGCCCATGAAAATCCATTTATACTTTCTTAACACAATATTCTCCCTATTTCTTCAAAATCGCCAAGGCGTTTTTGCTGCCAGTGGCTCTTATGCTTGCCTGACATACATCTGAGCCACCCTGCCATTCAAGATGCTCCCCCTTTTGTTACTTCATGAATTTGTCGTATTCATCCATAACAGTATCAGCATCGCCAATCATTTTAATTTCGCCTTCATGGAGCCACATAACGGTATTGCAAAGATTACGGATAGTCTCCGAACTATGGGACACAATTACTACCGTCCGGTCGTTATCAAATATCAGTTCCTTCATTTTCGCAAAACTTTTTTGCTTGAATTTGGCATCACCCACACTTAAAACTTCATCAATTAACATGATATCTGTTTCCAAAATAGCCGTAATCGAAAAAGCCAGTTTGGAATACATACCACTGGAATAAGTTTTAACCGGCATGTCAATGAATTTTCCCAAGCCGGCAAAAGAAATAATTTCCTTCACCTTGCTGTCAATTTCCTCCCGGCTAAATCCCAGCAGCATACCGGACAAATAAATATTCTCCCGCCCGCTGAGTGCTTTCTGGAAGCCTACTCCGATGGCCAGAAGAGAAATAGAATTCCCATGCAAATCCACACTGCCTGAATCGGCTGAGAAAATCCCGGCCAGAGCCCGCAGCAATGTGGACTTTCCACTTCCATTCTTACCGACTATGCCCATGATTCCCCCTTTGGGAATGCTAAACGAAACATGTTTCACCGCATCGTGTATTTCAACTTTAGTTTTTTTTAATTTAAAGAAACTTTTCTTTACCGAAAAAGATTTTAAACAGCGGTAACTGACACACAAATCTTTTACTTCAATTGCATATTCCTGCATATTAACCTCCATTTGTGCATGTTTCACAGCACATATAGATAGATGTGAAAATTTATTTTTACACTAGATCACCTTCACATATCCATTTTCGTATTTGTAAATAATTCGTACTCCTATAGTTGCCACCACCACTCCAACAACCATCCATAAAACCATAAGTTTCACATTCGGGGTTTTTCCATATAACAGGCAGTTCCTCATACTATTTAATATAAACGCCATTGGATTCAATTTCAGCATATACTGACCGTATGGCTCCGGTAAACGCTTGGTTACTGAATAAAAAATACCTGTGATGTAAAACAACAACCGCAATAAGATATGAACAATATTATGCATATCTTCAATAAATACACCTAAATGCATCAGGATTGTCATACCGGCAAAGGTAATGATAATCAGCAGCAGCAACAAAGGAATTATAAATAAAGCATTCCAGGTCAGTGGAATACGGTAAAACACAAGCATTCCAGCCACAATCCCAAAAGATATAAACATCTTAAACCCATCAATTCCCATCCGGGTATATGCTAAAACGAATTTCGGCACATATACCCTATCGATAATTGCCTTGTTGTTTTTCACCATCCGAACGCTGCTTTGCACACATTTGCTAAAAAAGTTCCAGGCCGTTAAGCCAATAAAAATAAATGCAGTAAAATATTGTTCCCGTCCATTAAAAACAACGCCAAAGATAAATGCATAAATGAACATAAAACACAGCGGATCCAGAATCCACCAAATCCAGTTCAAATAAGAACCTGCTACTTCCGCCTTTAGCTCTGATTTGGCTGAGTGTACTACATAGTGAAAATAATTTTTTGTATCATTAAAAAATCTCTTCATAATTAACATTCCTTTAATCGTATTTATACCACCCTTGATTATATCATTTTTTATTTTTATTTGCAAAATTTGGTGGTTTTTCTTCTATTCCTTCGGTACTCTCCGGCATGAATACTACCTTTACCGTCTGAAAAATGATTCTGATATCCATCAAAAGTGAATAATTCTCAATATACATTAAATCCAGTTTCAACTTATCATAGGCAGTTGTATTATACTTCCCATATACCTGAGCATAACCGGTGAGTCCGGCTTTTACTTTTAATCGGTAGGTGAATTCCGGCATGGTCACCTTATATTTTTCTATCAGCTCAGGACGCTCCGGGCGTGGGCCGATCAAACTCATATCACCTTTCAGCACATTCCATAACTGTGGCAGCTCGTCCAGGCGGGTCGCCCGAATAAACTTTCCCACCGGTGTGATTCTGCTGTCATTGCGCTTTGCCAGTACCGCAACACCATTTTTTTCCGCATCGACGATCATGCTGCGGAATTTGTACACGTAAAACTCTTTTCCATTAGCGGTCACCCGCTTTTGCTTGAATAAGGCCGGACCCCGGTCATACAGCTTTACGACAATCGCCGTCACGAGCATAAAGGGGCTGGCAATGATCAGAAATAGCCCGGAAAAAACAATGTCAACCATTCTCTTTATTAACTTTTGTTCAACGGTTAAACCAAAGTTTCTGGAAAGCAAAAGTGGTGTATCAAAGAGGTGTAAGATTTCAGCATTCATCAAGATAATATCTGAAATCTTAGGCGTAGTATATGTTCGAATTTCTTTTTCATAACAGAATTTAAGCAGATGGTTTCGTTTTTTAGCATGAAGGTCAAATAGAATTACTCCATCATATTCTATAATGCGCTCCTGGATTTTTTCAAGACCTTCTTTGATATTAATAAACTCACAGATGTTGAACTTATCCTGCCGTGAGTGCATTTTCTCAATCAGCGCCTCCGGCTGCCAGTCCTGATACACAAGAAGCAGCTTCCGGGGCGGAAACAACTTATAATACAGCCAGTCGAACACCTGAATACAAACGGCGGCAACGACAATATCGGCCGCTGTCATAGCTAAAGTAACCCACAGTAAAAAATTCAGCCGGTACAGCTTACCGGATATCAGCAAAATCTGGACAAAAACAACAATGTGCATGGTTACAATCGACAAGGCTTGCGCAAGGATAACATGGGCTTTCTTCATGTAACCAATCTTCAGGCCGCCAAAAGCTGCCATAAATACGCACAGCAGTACCACATAAACCAAGATCATCAATAAGTTTCCTGTACCTTGATAAGGACGTCTCAGCTCCTGATTGTAATATCCAAACCACACATAGATAAAAACATTCGTCTCCAGTGCCAGTAAAAACAAGGCTGAGAAAAAGCGCATTATTCTTTTATATTGTTCAAAGTTTCTTCTATTGTTCATCTTCTATTCTCTCAATTAGTCCATATGTTTTACACAATTCCGTTCTATTATACTACAGAACCTATTCATTTTAAAGAAATATTTATCTTGAGTTTCCATAGTTTTATGTAAACATTAAAATAAAGCCATTGCCTAGTTGGAATTATAGTGGCAGAGAATGCCTGCGATGTGTTGATCATATCATTTTGTTTTTGATAAAATAAATGGATTATGGTAAGATAATGACTATAGCAATTTATTGGTTCATGAATACTGAGATTTCCATCACGTAGATAAAGATGAGTATAAAGGAGTAAAGAAAGAGCAATGAATAATCGGGATGAAAAGCAATTGAGCAAGTTTGCTAAAAAATATTTTCGAAAAGGGAGAAGGGCGTTTTCTCTATTATGGCAAATGATTCTTCACCAAGGGCGGAAACATGGTATTTGCTTTTCGAAGAATACTAAGAAACTTTATGCATATCGCGATAAGTTTAAGGGTGAGCGTTGTTTTATTATAGGGAATGGGCCTAGTTTGAAGGCTGCGGACTTAGATACCCTGGTACATGAATATACATTTGGAAGTAATATGATTTATAAAATATTTGACCAAACGGGATGGCGCCCTACATTCCATTGCACTATTGATATGATTTGTGCACGTGAGCTGGCGGCAGAGTATAAAGAGAATATTTCAAGTCCCTTGTTTACGAATTATTCAGTATATAATATTCTGGAGGAAAAGCCGAAGGACATTATATATGTCAGAAATTATAGAATGACCCCATACCGGCCCAGCAAACAGTTCTTATCTTATTATTATCCGTCTGAGGCTACGGTTACTTCATTTATCATTGAATTGGCTATCTTTATGGGGTTTAAGGAGATATATTTACTGGGAGTAGACTGTACCAATGCATTTGGGAGTAATGGGCATTTTATATCTAGTTATCTGCCACAGGAGATTATCGATAAGGATATTAAGCGGATTAATAAGGAGCTGGATAAGGAACAGCAGTCAGTGGATGCAGCAGCTCAATTCAGTATTGATAAATCCATATATGCATATAGCAGACTAGAGGAATTCTCATGTAAATGTGGGGTGAAAATTTATAATGCTACACGTGGAGGGAATCTTGAGGTTTATGAGCGAGTTGACTTTGATACGATTTTAAAAAAAGGATATCAAAATAATAAAGGTGGTTTTTGAGAAAGCCTTTATTCCCCCAACCCTTCACTATTCATTACTGTTTACACCTACTATTCCGCGAGGCGTTTTGTGCCCTCATTCCTTTTTTTATCAGTTCTATGGCATTTTCTGTGGCCATTCCGTAGACTTCCACAAAGGAATTGCGAAAAGCCCTTGTTTTCTCCACTGCCTGCTGATATGCTGCTTCATTCCGAAGCCCTGTAATCAGCTCCAGCAACGCCTCTTGGGTAATTGTCCCTCCTGGCAGCCACTTACGAACATCAAAATACATACCTCGGCTTTCCTCATATTTATCATAATCATACGCAAAACACAACATCGGGCGATTCAATATTGCGTAATCAAATAAAATGCTGGAATAATCGGATATAAGTATGTCGGAAGCAATCATTAATGTATTCAAAGAAGGATGTCTTGTTACGTCAACTACAAATCCTTTATATTGTTCAATATCCATATTCTGTACCGCTTCATAATGCGCTCGCAACAGTACAATATAAGTATCCCCCAGTTTCTCTTTCCATACTCCAAAGTCTACCGGTAATTGGAGTATACACTGCATATTTTCTTTTTTCTGATACTCCCGGAAAGTTGGTGCATAAAGAATCACCTTTTTTTCTTCCCCAATTCCCAGTTCCTGGCGGCATTGTTTCTGCATCGCCTCATCTGCCCGATTCAGGATATCATTCCGGGCCAGGCCACACACCTGACAGACATCCCTTGGCAAATCAAATGCATGGGTAAATGTCTCGGCTTCGTATCTGCTCTGAGCCGTCATGACATCCATATTCCATGTGTTTTTACTGACAAACGACTGATTGTCGGCTTTGATATCCCTCCCCATCTTCTTGATCGGTGTTCCATGCCATGTATTTAAGAAAAAGGTATGCTTTCCAGTGAATCTCAGCCCTCTCTCCAGCGAAGAATTAGTAATCCAGCATCGCGCTTTCAGCGCTGTTAAGAAATAGCCAAATGTATCTGCCTTTATTTTTCTCCCCACCGGAATATCGAATCGCTCTGGTTCCAAAAACGCCCATACAAAATCATATCCGGCAAAATCAGGACTCTGAATCATCGCCTGATAAATCACCCGGGGGCTATCATCAAATTTCTGGCCGCCAAAACTGTTAAAAAGAATCAACTTGTCCTCGGTTTTTACAAACAGTTTTAAGAAATTCAGAAAACCGGTGCCTAGGTAATAATAGAGATGATAAAGCAGCTTACAGTATTTAATAAAAGGCATTATTTTTTTTTTCATCATTTCCTCCATCCTGTATATTTTTACCGCACACACAGTAGCTATCGAAAAATTTACATAACCGACTGGTAAATTCCGGCCATCTGATCAATCACTACGTCCATCCGGTATTTTTTAATCTTTTCTTTATTATATTGCTTCATCTGCTTCATCTGCTCCGGCTTTTCCAGGCATTGGCGAATACACTGGGTAGTTTCGTTGATATCGGTTGGATTTACCAGATAGCCACCCTTCCCCTGCGTAATCAGCTCTTTGTTGCCACGAATATCCGAACAAATCACCGGCAAACCACAAGCCATTGCCTCCATCACAGCTACCGGCAGCCCTTCCTGTAAAGAAACAAAGAGAAAAAGATCAGCTGAGCCGCAAAGTCGGTAAACATCTTTGCGAAATCCCAATAAATGCACTTGTCCTTCCAACCCCAAATGCCTAATTTGGGCGACAAGTGTCTCATGCTCCACACCATCGCCGCAGATAAATAGATGGAAATGGGGATTTCCTAACTTTGCAACTGCTCGGATTAAGGTAATCTGATTCTTTCGTTTGATTAATTCTCCTACCGTAATCGCAAAAATATCATTCTTAGCAAGTCCTAATGCACTCCTTACCTCGGCCACATCGGACACCTGATGGAATTTATCAATATCCAGCCCAACTCCGGGAACATACTCAACCTGCTTAGCCTTTAAATGCTTAGCCCGATTATAGTCTTCACGGTTAATGGTAATCAATACATCGGTAAAACGGGAAAGAATTCGTTCAACCGGATAATATACAATCCAGTTGAACAACGGTGCGCCTTTATAGAAATGGAATCCGTGGGCAGTATACAGGACTTTTGTTCCCCGTCGACGCGATTTGGCCGCAGCAATACGGGCAACTACGCTTCCCATCGGGGTATGGCAATGAACAATCTGATATTCTTCTTTTTCTATCAAATCCTGCAGCTGACGAATTGCCTGTAAATTTTCTTTCCGAAGCGGACTGCGCTTAATTGAAATAGGATAAAAATTATCACAATATGGGATGTTGCATTCTTCCGGATTTTTAAAGTCATTGCTGGCTGCTACATCTACCTGCCAACCATTCTCTTTAAACCACTTAATATATGGAAGATGGAACAGGTTAATATGAAGCCGAACCACTTTAGCAACAAATAAAACTTTCTTCATAAGTTATACTCCTAAACATTCCAGTAATTTTCTCGCCGTTAGTCCTTTCTATTGTGCAGTACGAAATATGGTATATACTTCTACTTCACCAACGGGCTGATACCCCTTGGCCAGATAGTTATCTCTGCTCTGGGTAGTGTCGGACACAATAAAATAATTACATTCTTCTTCTGTCATAAGTGTGTTCAGCCTTTCATAATTTGTCTCCTCCAGATTGAACAGACCAAACAATTCTGCCTCATTAGGGCTTAGACCTTCATGGCGCAGGGCATTTCGTCCATAAGGCATAAGGATTGAAGCATCATATTGCCGAATGTAGCTTACCAGGCTATTGCAGGCAACTACCTTGACCTCTTCCAAACCCTGCTGCCGGGCATCACTTTTTATTAATTCACATATTTCCGGAACCGCTGCAGGCAGTTTAAACCGGTTCGTATTGCCGTCATAGGTATCCTCATTCACAACAAACTTTCCGGTAACGCTGATACAAGCTACACAGGCTATAGCAATCAGAGTTTTGACCCACCTTGCCGGAATTCTTCCAAGTAAACAGCAAAAGCCGTACGCTATAATTAATGCGGACGGCAGACTCCAAAACATTCGCCAATACACCGATTTTCCGATAAAAACCTTAATAATAATCCATGCTGTTAGTGGGCATAGATAAATAATACCAAACAAAATAACATAACCACTAAAAATAATCTTATGTTTTTTTTCTTTTGCAAAAAAAAGTATCAGCACTACAGCAACTGCCAGCAAAATCATATGCCAGCTGCTGCTTACATATTTTTCATATGTGGCTACAACCGTTTCCATTATTTTTTCCATTCTATCTCCATTACAAAAAACAGGTATTACTTGGTTGCTATTCACACTGAGCTACTCTGTAATTCACAGCGTGTAGATTTGCTCACTCACTTGATGAAAAGATAGGCTATCCCGTAAATCAGGTTCGGAATACAGCATAAAAAACTATAGAGAACTATTTTAAAACTTTTATTGGCAATTCCATTAATCACCGCAAAAATCCCCAGGGTCATTGCCGTCAGGAAAACGCCCATACTGGATACCATACAACCAGCAAACATCAGCAGTAATAAAATAATCCAATTTCGCTTCTGCCTTTTCTCATAAGCCACCAAGCCCAGGCAAAAAACAGCCGGAAGCAACACATTAGTCAGGACAGCTTTTCCCTGCCAGATCCTGGTCAGCAGGAATACCCCGGGGGTATAGACTGAATAACCACTAAATAGATGTATAGCAGATACCAGAATCAGAAAATATCCAATCATACGCTTATCTCTTTTCAAAATCCGACTCCCCACTAATCCAAATACTATATAAGAGAGCGGAATCAAAATTGCCGGCAGCAAGGTATGGGCAATTATCGTCGAATGAATCCCAGAAATTTGTGAAATCACCGCAATAAAAGCCGGAAACGGGGCCAGCACATATCGGGACGGCAGCACACTATATACCGCTCCGGTATAGGGATTTATGGAAAAAATCGTATCTGTCTCAACTGCCGTTACCGAAGATGCAACATAAAAGGCATCATCATCATCAATATGGCAATATCGCACCAATAAGAATGTCTGCAGCAAAACCAAAAGAACTGCAACCCACATCTGCCATGGCATTGATTTTATCTGTCGAAAGGGCGCCATAATTATATACGGAATTCTTTTAAAATTCAGTATCAGTGACAACAGGCATAATGCGGACACAATTCCTCCCATAATGCTGGTAAGCAGAGTAAGGCGTTCCCCCATAAAAATCAAAGGTATTGCAACAATCTGAAAGATTCCCCATATTGTAACGATACCTTGCAGATAACGCAGCATAATAGGCTCTTCTAATCGTTCCTTAGACTTTCCCAGGTACAGCATGCCCACCATAAAAGGCATCACCAACATAGTAATACAAAAGAGGATTATCTTCAAAATCATTTCATTTCCTCCGCGAATTATTGAATTAACACTTTTCCTTAGCCAAGCTTTCTTTCCATTCCTGTCTTTCCTTACGCCATCTGTGCTTCTTCCGGTAGCGCTTAATCGTAAGAAACAGATAGCCAAGCAAAGTAATTGCCATAGCGGCCAGAATGCACACTAAAACAATCTGATATTTCCATCGGTAGACAATGCGGATGTCATGCTCTTTCTGAACATCCAGCAGGACCAACTCACTTTGATCTTCAGCAAATTCTGTCTTTTCACCATCCACATATATTTCCTGCAGGATATAATCATTATCTGGTTGGAAGGATAGTGTATAATTCTGATCTCTGTATACATTCGTCTTGCCAGCGGATACCTTTCCATGTTCTGCCATGGCGGTGATCGGAAAGAAGGGGATTTCTTTGAATTTCACCTCAACCGAATGGGCTTCCTGGACATTTTCAAGGGTATAAGAAGTCGCTTCCACATCTTGTTCAACTGCTTTTCCGTCAATCAGCAGCTGCTCTAATTCATAATGCTCTTCCGGTTTATAATCAATAACAAAATCCTGATCTCGTCGAATCATCTGGGTTTCAGCTACGTTCCCATTCACAGCCGATGTTGTAATCTCAAACTGAGGAATTTCTGTGCATTTCACCTCAATCTGATGATTTGCCGTAATTTCATCGAATGTATAACTATCCTTATATTGGTCAATATCAACCGCTGCTCCATCCACCCGGATTTCACTTATCTCAAAATTCTCATCCGGCTGATATTCAATTGTCGCTTTGCTGCCATAAGGGGTTTTCTCTACACTTTCTGCAATCGTTCCATTTTCTATCGTGGTAGTTATATTATAGACCATCGGCAGTTCCGCCTGATAAAGTGCAATCCTGCGCGGCCCACCCATAGCACAGCCCAGCAAAAACACCCCCGGTGACAATTCTGCAACAGATTCAGCCTCAACAGCGCTGGCGCCCGAAGGCAGATCCAACTCATACTTCCCAACAAGACCGCCATCATCTCTGGAATATAAGAAAACACTTCCGTTATATGAATTTCCCTTTTCAAATGGTACAGTAATGATATCATTCCCACAGACTTCAAAATCCTGAAATGTTTCTTTTTTCGAAATGGAAATGTCACCAAAAAACTCACGAGTTATCTGAAAATCCATATCCACCTCTACAAAACGATAGTTGTTAATTTTGCAGCTTTGTACCAGATAGCTGTTTTTATCTGAACAATATGAGACTGCCCGCACTCTCCATTCCGATGAAATCTGTATCTTCCTTTTAAATTGCAAGGTTTTTGCATCAACGACAAAAAGACAGCCAAAATTCTCCTGCTTTAATGGATATCCTCCGGCTATAATGATTTCATCTGTCTCGGGATTATAAGTCATTCCATTGCCATGCTCATAATCCGTTTCGCAAACAGTCTTTGCATAACTATATTGTTCAACAGGTTCCCCATTTTCATTCGTATCATTTTTATAAAATGCAATTAATCTGTCCGGTATCGCCTCTTTATTCGACGAGTTCACCAAACATACAATGTACTGATCCGTAACGCAAATGGACTGAAAATTCTCAATATCATTATCCAGTTCATATTCTAATAATAACCCCCATTGAGAATCTTGGAAGACGTCTGCCGACTCAAGGTCAGCATACACATTCTGTGCTCCCTCCAAAATGTGTATGATTAGCAGCTGGAACAACAATATCCAGCATAGTAGTTTTTTTCTTCTAGACTTCATGGCTAGTATTATAACATAAAGATATTCTGCCTGTAAATTAAGTCATTCTTAATTTTCTATTTTTTTGTTACAGTTCGTTACTATTCCCCCTCATTCTTTCCTCGTTTTCAACTCTTTAAAGAAACTGACTACAATCATGATCATAATAATCCCCAGCGGGAAAGCTGCCACAATGGAAATAGTCTGCAGGCTGGAAAGGGTACTGTCAGAAAACATCAAAGCTACCGGCAGCAGCAGAAATACAAAGGACCAGAATGCACGCAGCTTCTTCCGTGGTTCTTTATTAGCATCTTGATTCTTTTCCGAATAACTGGCTACCACCAGGGTGATGGCATCAAATGTGCTGGCGTAAAATGCGATCATGGCAAAAATCAGAACCACTAAAGCAATTTTTGTAATGGGCAGCTGATTAAAAATCTGCAGGATCACTTTCGCCGGTGCTTCTCCCGCTGCTATCATCCCCGCTATATCAACCTTTCCGCTGGTCTGAAGGTGCAGACCAAAGTTCCCGAACACGCTGAAGGAAGTATAGGTTCCTAACAAGCCACAGGATAATCCGCCCATGATAGTCTGCTTAATCGTTCGTCCCTCTGATATCCTTGCGATAAAGAAAGGTGTTGCAACAAACCATGCGATCCAGTAAGCCCAGTAAAATATCGTCCAGTCCTGAGGAAATCCGGTTCCACCGCTCCCGGACGCACGCAGCGGATCCATCCAGGTTGACATCTGAAAAAAGTTGTTAACCACCGTCCCAATGCCGGTAATTGCTGTTTCAATGATATATATTTTCGGTCCGCACAAGAAAAAGATAGCCAGCAATACAACAAAAATAACCACACAGATATTGGCCAGATAGGATATCGCTTTCATCCCCTTTAATACTGCTGCAATGAATACCAGACCAATTAACATCAGTATTCCGATTGAGGTCATCGTGGTCGCTTCAATGTTAAATATTGCGCCAACCGCTTCGGACAGCAGCGGTGTAGCCAGCGAAAAGGTTGTGGCCGTCCCGGCTAATAAACCAACAATAGCAAATATATCGATAAACCGGCCCAGCCCTTTATCAGTCTGGCCTTTTAAAATCGGACGGCAGGCTTCCGAAAGGGTCTGGCGCTTTCGGTTCTTAACGAACATCATGTAGCCATAGGCACATGCCGGCAGGATATAAAAGGCCCAGGGGATCGGTCCCCAATGAAACAGCGGAAATGCGGATGCCCAATCCTGTTTTTGTGCCGATGTCATATTTTCCATTGCAAATGGTGTGGCCGTATAGTAATAACTCCACTCAATCAAAGACCAGTATAATATATCAGCCGCCATGGTAGAGGTGAAGATCATCGCTCCCCAGCTGAATGTGTTGTACCGCGGTTTTTCCAGATTTCCCAGTTTAATGCTGCCATACTTGGAAAAAGCAACCCCAACTGCTATTAATATCATCGCCAGCCCCAGAAGGATGTAAAAGAATCCAAGATCATTTACAAAAATATTCCGCAGCTGCTGTACGGCATTTTGTGAATGCTCCGGAAAACACATCAACACAACGGACAGTACTCCGATAATCACTAATGGTACAATGGTAATAACCCAATCAATGCCTGTATCTTTCTTAAATTTTCCCATAATAATCCTCATACTCCTCTTTCATCTGAGCAGCACGTTTAAGCCGCCCTATTCCATATCCACCAAAATCTTCCCCATTGGCCTCTTTTAACACTGTCCAGGCACTCCAGAGAATATCCTGGCTGATTTTAAACAACAGAATCTTTTCCTGGCATTTCCTGCTGATTCCCTCCGGGGCATAATACTGCAAAAAAAGTTCTTCTTCCAGCGGTGAAAATTCACATTCAATCAGATGGGATGCCAAATCCCAGGCCGGGTCATGATACCCTGCATACTCCCAATCAATCAAATACATCCGCCCTTCATCATCTTCTATAAAATTTTCTGCTACCAAGTCATTATGACAAGGCAGGCACTCTAAGCCAATCTCACTCAGACGGTTTTGCACTTTATAGAAAAATTCATCCATTTGAGCAAAACCAGGATAATATTCTCCATTACTTTTTGCAATCAGACTTTTATATTTTTCATACTCAATCTGAACAGAAAAACTTCCATACAACCGCACATCCGATTGATGCAGCTTTTTCAGGATTGCAGTTGTTTTCTTTATGCTGGACTCCAGCTTTGCGGTTTTCCCATTCAGGGTATTGGCATTCCTGATGCACTCGGTGATTTTAATCCCTGTATCCGTATTAAAGTAAACAGTTTGGGGATTGATACCCAGTGTACTAGCCAGAGCAGCATTATGCTGTTCGCTTTTCCGGTTGATCATCTCGTCAGTACAAGCTCCCGGAATCCGCAGGATATATTCCTTTCCATCAACCGTTGCAAAATAGTTGGTATTCGTCATCCCTCCGCCAACCTGCAATTTCTGAATACTGTCTTCAGTCAGTCCCATACATTGCTGCAGAATTTTTCTGGCATGATTCTCTTTTGCTTTATCACTCCTTTTCTTAATCTTTGGATAGATGATATCTTCTGCTTTTTTAAGCATTGCTTCATCTTCAATCAGCATCCACACCAAATCATTTCCCAGCATTCCGTAAATATTGTATAGCCGGCCTATATTCTCAATTACATATTCATAGTTCAGTAAAGGGTTCGTATTGTCTTCATAGTATTCCAGCATCTTCTCATACAAAGCAAAAGAAATCTTACTGACACCCAGCATTTCCCCATCAATATGGTTCAACTGCCGGATATCTTTGGCGATGCGCATAATTGTCCGGTCTTTATTCAATTCCACGTACGCTTCATCACCTGATCCGCTTGGCGCAGCTAAAAGCACGCAGTTACCGTATGGCTCAGCCAGAATTCTGGGAATCACTGATTCTTCAAATATCAGGTTACTCTCAACCAGAAGAAAGTCCTCCTGTACCTTATCCCTTACTGCATACAACGATGCCATGGTACCGCTCCACTTGTAGTGAGGATTCTCCAGAATCTCTACATTTTTGTTTCTCAGATAGCTGCGATACTGCTCCTGCATTGCTCCCACAACAATATAAATCTTTTCTATACCCGCCTGCCTGATAAAACGAAGAATATAATCAATTATTCTGACGCCATGAACTTTAAGAAGCCCCGTGGGACAAGAGAAAGCATGGTTCTCCCCGGCGGCTAATATCACTGCGGTGCGTATTGTACTTTGTCCTCCTTCCATATGTAATTTATCTGTCTGGCTTATTTTTCTCTTTTCTTCCAGATATTCACTCCCCTTGTTGGTTATGGTAAAGGATTTGTCAGCCTTCTCCAAATATCCTTCTTCGGTCATTTTTTTCAAAATGCTATTCACCGCCCCAACTGAAAACCCAGTCTCCCGCGCCAGCTCACGCTGATTCCGGAAGATATGTTTATTCAAAAATTTCAGAATAACTTCATACTTATCCATTTTACTTATCTCCGTGAATTTTCCATTTATCATTTTTGCATTATTTTGAACGCTTTTTGTTCATTTTTTGAACAATACTATTATAAGCTATTTTTTTTGTTTTGTAAAGCAAAAAAGGGACATTCACACGCTGATAAACAACTGTGTGAATGTCCCTTCAAAAGATAATTTAAGTCGCAAACCTAAACCACATAAGGAATAAATATCTAGTTATACTGCCGGATCGGTTGGATCATAATTCTGCCCTGCCGGAATCTTTATGGTAGCCGGCTTATCAAATGGTTGATATGCCGTATCAGAAATCACTACTTGCATCTGCAGGCTGCAGTTATCATAAATCCATTTTGCATCTCTTACACACAACCGGACACATCCATGTGATGCCGGTTGACCCAGGAGATTATACTCTGCTGCCGACAAGTTATAGCTTGTCATATTAGAACCCGCTACTGAATGGAATAAGATTCCACCGACAATACGGGTACAGTACTGACCATAAGACGGTCCCATCAGCATTCCCCAGCGTTGCTTCTGGCTTGTATAGAAGGTGCCTGTAGGTGTGGGTGTTGCCGACCTTCCTACGGAACAGGTAAATGCTTTTACCGGAATGGTGTATCCCTTGTTTCCATCTTTCGCATATATGGTAACTACACATGTTCGGCGGTTGATCGTTGCCATATATGGTCCGGAAACCTTGCTTCTGACATCCTGTGACATGGCGCCACTGCTGTCGAAGTAATATTTAAGACCACCAATATATTTCCATCCGGTAACCATCTTACCACTACTGGTATCAAGGTAATACCATTTGCCGCTTTCTTTCAGCCAGCCCGTTTTCATGACACCACTGCTGTTGAAATAGTACCATGTGCTTGAAATCTTTTGCCAGCCCGTTCTTCTAACACCATTCGTTCCAAGGTAATATGTCTTTGAACCAATCTTAATAAGGCCAGTACGCATAATACCTTTTCTTCCCAGGGCTCCTGTTTTATTAAAATAATATGTCTTTCCGCTAAGTTTCTGCCAGCCCATCAGCATGCTGCCAATAGTTCCCGATTTGCCGGTCTTTTTGAAGTAATACTTATTACCTCCCAATTTACACCAGCCGGTAAACATTCTTCCCTTCGTTCCTGGATCACCGGTCTTTTTGAAATAGAAAACCTTTCCGCCAAGCGTCTGCCAGCCGGTTAAAGCAGATCCCAGATTCCCTTTTGTTGATCCGGTCTTTTTAAAGTAGTAATAGTAATTGCCGATTTTCTTAAATCCGCAAGTTAACATACTTCCCTTTGTCCCCAGTGCTCCAGTTGGCGTGAAGTAATAGTCTTTTTTATTAATTGTACGGAATCCTGTATACATTTTTCCTTTGGCTTTGGCAACTCCTGTGGTCTGCATATAAAACCACTTACCGTCAATTTTCTGCCAGCCGGTTAATATTTTCCCCCGCGTTCCTGCTGCGCCGGTTTTTTGAAAATAAAAAATGTTCTTGTCAATTGTTTTGAATCCTTCTACAAAGAGACTTCCGTCTGAATTCGCATAGAAAATGCTGCCATTATTCGCAGTAATCCAGCCGGTTGCTCTTTTCCCCAATCCATTTTGCGGTGTGTCACCATTTTCGTTAAAATAGTACATCTTAGAATTAATAGTATAAAAACCTGTTAAAAGTACACCAGTTTCATCAAAGTAATATGTAGCTCCATCAATTGTTTGGTCACCGGTAACCGGAGTTGCATTCTTATAATATTTCCATATGGTTCCATCTGTATCCCAGCCATCTACAACATCACCAACCTGGTTAGCCTCATCGTCCCCACTGGTTTCTTCAATCACATCTTGGACAGTATCTTCCGGAGATTCTGCTTCCGGTGTTGGGGTTACCTCTTCTGTTGGCGTAACAGATGCATCGGGTTCATCTGTATTACCTACAACCTCTACACCACTAAAGGGTTGTGAATCTATCCTCTCTTTACCTTCCGTATCTGCTGTTCCACCAGACTGCACTCCGTCATTTGGCTCAGCGGCGGCATATGTAGAAGCTGCAGTACTAACGCAAAGAATCATCACAAGTAATAGTGACAGCAATCTTTTACCTTTTATCATTTTATTCTCCTCTCAACATCTATCTCTTACTATAAATTTACACTATTTTTGTCCCAATTTCAACCATGTTACACAAACTTAATGTACTCTTAATAATCTTTTTTAAGAACTTCTTCTGAAACACTTTTCTTGACATCGCAGCAGCCATCTATTAGAATTGAGTTATTGTACAGGAGGTGCTTTATGACCCAAAATATACATCATATTGATAACGCTATTATTCTGGCCGCCGGCTTTGCTTCCCGTCTGGCTCCGTTGTCTTTACATACACCCAAAGCACTGCTCACGGTGAAGGAAGAGGTATTGATCGAGCGCCAGATTCGTCAATTACAGGAAGCCGGTATCCGTGAGATCATCGTAGTTACAGGGTATAAACACGAAGCTTTTCAATATCTGGAAGACTTACCAGGTGTTCGTATTCTTTTTAATAAAGATTATCAAACGCGAAACAATCATTCCTCCATATGGACTGCCCGCAACTTTATCAGCAATAGTTATATCTGCTCGTCCGATAATTACTTTACCGAAAACGTGTTTGCTCCCACGGCACAGGCTCCCTTTTATTCGGCTTTGTATTCAGATGGGCCAACCGAGGAATACTGCCTGACTTTTGATAAACAGGGACGCATCACCGATGTCACCATCGGGGGGCATGATGCATGGTATATGTTGGGACATGTATTTTGGGATACTTGTTTTTCCAAACGTTTTTTATCGATTCTGGAAGCAGAATATGATCTGCCCCAGACACAAGATAAACTTTGGGAAGCGATCTACATGGAACATCTGTCCGAACTGACCCTTTATCTAAAAAAGTATTCTTCCGGAATCATCTATGAATTTGACGACCTGGAAGATTTATGCCGGTTTGATCCTTCTTATATTGCCTATAAAGAAGGATAGCAGCGGACAAGTTTAACAAAACTGATCTGTAGCCAAACTTTCTACAATATAATATATGCAAATAGAAAATGCTTCATGATAATAAATTTTGTTATCATGAAGCATTTCATTCATTACTATTCACAATTTAACTGCTCTCCCAATCCACTTCGGATTGCTTCCACAAGGATATTCAGTGCCTCTTCTTCATCGGAACCTTCACAGATCACCTCTATCTCGTCGCCGGCCCTGACGCAGGCACCCAATACACTTAACACGCTCTTGGCATTAGCAGCCCCGCCGTCATAGCGAAAGGTAATCTGGGATTTAAACCTCATGGCGGTGTTGCATAAATGCCCTGCCGGTCTTAGATGCAGCCCTGTGGGATTAATCACTGTAACTTTTTGACTGATCATAACTTCACTCCCCCTCGCTTCTACTCCAGTTCCATTATCTGTACAGAAACGGTTAAATCTTCAAGGAGTGTACAACCCTCCGGCAATGTGATCTGCACCGGCAGCTCAGATGTGCCCGGTTCGACTCCCTGAAAATCAATTACTGGCTTTACTGTATTTTCATTTACTTTTGTCAATGCTTCCGGATCACCTGTGATCCGGACTGTCAGCTTATCGGTTTCATAAACTGCTTTATAACGGTCCAGATTGATGCCGCTAATATTCTTGGTTGATACGGTAAACTGTTTGCTCCCTGTGGGCATAATGGAAACATGTGCGATCGCTGATTGGGTATCGCTTGCCAGATTGATATCATCCGGCAGATATTTGGTCAGATCAATTGTGGTCTCAAAATCCTCCGTTTCACCCGATAAAACAATAGGGATTTTAATAGTATTGTTGTTTGATTTTAGTAGCTGCAGTGCTTCCTCGGTTCCCGCCACATTAATTTTGGCTGGTGTCATCAAAATATCGTTAACCTCATAACCACTGCCGGGAGAGCCACTGACATTCACCTCAAGCGACACCTCAGTACGAACTTTCCACAGACCGACCTGAACTTCTACAGTTGGCTCTGTCATATTCTTAAATCTCAGATAGTTCATTTGGTTTTCTGTCAGCTTGTCTCCATTTTTATCAAACACTATCAAGTCACATTCCTTAACAGTATCCCTTTTCATATAACTGACATCTACGGTGGCCACCACTGAATCAATCTTCTGAATCAATGATGCCGGTCCCATAATCGTTACCTTCGCCGGATTCGCTGTCAGCGAGCCGGTTCCAATCCAGAATTCACTGTCCGGAGAAGTCCCGCCGGTATTTACGCCAACAACAAATTCCTGGCTTTCAACCTCTTCAATCACAACCTTCATGTTTTGGGGAATGACCGTAATATTTTCCGCTTCAAGTCCCTTGCAGGTAACAGTGATCGGAACCATAACATAAGGCTTTGTATTCATATCCACAATCTGAGTCAGGTCAGCCACTGCCTGAATATCATGGGAACGGTTCTCCACCAGAGAACTATGTCCCCGCAGAATAACTGTTACCACCTGTTCTGATGCCTCCACCCGATATGTTTTGCTGATACTTTCGATGTAGGCGCCGTTTTGTATTGACACCGGTATAGTGTATGTTTTCGTTACCACGGGATCATTGATATTGGCAATCAGCAGCCAGACAAGAATTGCGATCATTACAGATACAATTTTCAGGAACAGGTTATTTGTCAGTCTTTTTTTCATTCTTCACCCTCCCCTTCCATCTGCGGTATATTTTCTGATCCTCCTTAACTGCTTTCTTCTTCTGAAATGCATACAGCTGATCCCGCAGATCATTGGTCGAAACAGCTGTCTCCAGTTTGCCTCCAATGGCATATGATACCTTTCCGGTTTCTTCTGATACAATAATGGTCAGCGAATCACTGACTTCACTAATACCCAGACCAGCACGGTGCCGTGTTCCCAGGTTCTTATTTAATGAAAGGTTATCCGACAATGGTAAATAGCACGTAGCTGCCACTATACGGTTATTTCTGACCAGAATCGCACCATCATGCAATGGTGTATTGTGTTCAAAAATGTTGATCAAAAGCTGACTGGATAAAGCCGCATCAATGGGAATCCCGGTTTTTTCATATTCTTTGAGAATCACATTCTGCTCCAGAACAATCAAGGCCCCCGTTTTAACTTCACTCATCTCAAAAATCGCCCGCGTTAATTCCGCAATGGATTGCTCACTCAAACGCCCTTCATCTTCTTTTGGAATCGTAAAGCTAAATAAAGCAGTAATACTGTTCTTCTCTCCAAGCTGCTCCAGAGCCCTTCTAAGTTCTGGTTGAAATATGATCAGCAGCCCGGTAATTGCAACAATACCAATATTCTTAAAAATCCACAGAATCGTATCCATCCGAAGAATATAGGCCAAAAGCAGTAATAGCAAAACCATCAACAGACCTTTCAGGAGCGTATATGCTCTTGTGCTCTTTACCCACAGCATTACGTAATACATAAGGAAGGCAATTAATAAAATCTGAATAATATCGATAATATAAATACTTCTGGGCAATGAAATGCCCGTAAAATAATCTTTAAAAAGTTCTATCAAACTACTCATCTTAATCACTTCCTTCATTTTATTATCTTAATACTTTCATTTTACAAATCTCTTAATGATTTCATCAGCTTTTCTTCCAGGCTGTCTTCCAATGGAACCTCTTCTGATTTCTGCTGCTCTACCTGCCGTTCAGATACTGTTTGCTCCTGCCGTCTCTGTTCTTCTGGCGGTATAACTGCTTGTCCTGGCTGCTGTCTCCATTCCGGTGCAATAACTGTATTGTCCGGCTGCTGACTCCATTCCGGTGCGGCAACTGTATTGTCCGGCTGCTGACTTCGCTCCGGAGCAACAACTTGTCTTTTCGACTGCTGTCTTTGCTCAGGGGCTGGGGCTATTCTGTCCGACTGTCCTTTCGACTGCTGCCTTTGCTCCGGGGCCGGAACTATTCTGTCCGACTGTCTTTTCTGCGGCGCCTGGGGTGTCTTTTGTTTTGGCTGCCCTCTCCGCCTTACCTCCGGTTCTTCACCTATCGTTTTCACAAAACGTTCTTTCTGGGTAATGGTCATCTTCGGAACTGCTTTTACATAATAATAATAGTCATCATCCTCATACTGCAGATATTCGCTTCTTGAATAATCTACATTAAAGACAAAGAATTTCAGTACAAACATCAACAGACAGGAGACGATCACCTGAACGATCACCAGTATTGCCGAACTTTCCACATCAAAGAAGAATCCGCCGCAGATCATAATCAAGAGATAGGTAACACCACCTGTTGTGATGGCTGTCTGCCACGCATAATTAGCTGACATCCTGCGGATACAGTACACTATGATCACCACAGCTATGAACGTGATCATCGTCAGCCACATAGTCTGATTCTGCACGATCCCTTCCAGTAAAATCTGCATTTTCTTTGACAATTCACCGGTTTCCATGCCCTGGATCAAGGCCGCTTTTTCCTGCACCAGGTGCATGAAATAATAGAATACAAGACCGCAGGCCGCTGCAAAAGCGGATACCGGATTGCTCATCAGCCCAAAGCCAATAGGAATTGCACACGGTATATTCAGTGCAAATGCAAGTGGGGACAACAGAATACCCATTGCCTCCCGCGATGCAAAACGAAAATAAAAAATCAACATAATAAAAAATAATATCAATGCAAATGCCGCAATTTCCAGACCTACTGCATAACAGTGTCCAACAACCATCATACAACCGATAACAATCATTGCATTAAAAGGCATCAATGCACATATCAGTGCCAAAACCAGTACTACAAAAATACTGTTTAACTGCTGCATAAATCCCAGCATGGAATTGATGTTTGTAAAAAAGGCCAGCGCCAGTACAAACTTCAGGACCGGAATTAGATAGGCACTGTTATGGGCATAGAAAATTTTGAGCTTTTCTTTCAGTTCCAACATAAATGTCATCTATTTTCTCCTCCCAAAAGTTCTTTTTTCTTCTTTTGGTCTTCTTTTCCATACGTCTTTGACAGCCCTTCCAGTTCTGTATAATATGCCTGGACATTCATTTTAGCCTTCAGATAACGCGCAGAACATTTCATATAAGTAATTATCGAATAAAATATCAGCACTACAATATATCCCAATACAAATTCAAAAATCACTACCGGAATATTCATCTTTGGCAGATTACTCATAATATAATCCAGGTTGTACATCACAATCACAACCCACAAAAGAAAATAACCCACCATTGTCAAAATCAGATTCTTAAAAAGTCCGATTCCGACATAATCACTGCGATAGTATTTGCTGATTTTTAAATCTTCTTTTCCATCCCCGTCTTCATAACGGGCCAGATTCGTCATTAAACGAATCTTATTTTCATTTAACATAACGACTCCTTATTTCTTCATTGGTTACTATTCACAGCCCATAGGGCTGCGAATAGTAACACGCTTCGCGATGCACAGTAACCCTTACGGGTTCATAGCAACATGATGCACACAAAACGACTCGCAGAACAGTCATGGCTGAATAGTAACCTTCATTATTCCATGCTTATACATCGTCCATTGTAACATATATCATTTCCAATTAAAAGTTCTTTTTATCCGCTGACTAACCCCGTATTGGGGTTACTATTCACAGCCCATAGGGCTGCGAACAGTAACACGCTTCGCGATGCACAGAAATTATGCATTCTGCATAATTTCGCGCTGGCAATCCTCGGATTTTCTGTGACTTCCGCTTTGCTT